>JADMIO010806516.1_pt1 | contig 31111 bp, 21 predicted proteins | sample 8958161 | NCBI WGS metagenome assembly JADMIO01 (sample SAMN16585339, study PRJNA669376) | soil metagenome | isolation source: Crop rotation soil | place: USA: Cullars Rotation, Alabama | collected 2011 | reverse complement strand
CGACAACTTGTCCACGTGGAATTCTAAGCTTAGGATCCCAATGTGCTGGAAAGACGATGACGATGCTGCACGCCGGCATCGGAATGTCGTTCGCCAAACACGTGCTGAAACGGCTCGAGCCGGCGGCGAGTGCGGCGGTTACGCGTGGGGCGATCAGCGAGTTCGTGTCGCTTTGTCACAACTCGTCGCGGCGCGGATACGCGGGCGCGGCCCTCGAATCGCTCGGCCTGGCGACCCGCACGCTTTATCCCAATCTGGTGCGATTGCTCGACGAGCATATTCCCGCCGTCGATCCGGAACTGCATGGCTACTTCTGGCACGGTGCCGGGCGGGCGATGTATTTCGATCCGATGAATATGCTGCCCTCGGTGAACGCGCCGTGGCGCGCGATCCGTCGGCTCGATCAGGAAGCGCCGCACGATTTGGCTCGCCGCAATGTGCTCTCGGGCCTCGCCTGGGCGCTGACCGTCGTCAACATGCGGCAGCCGATGGTGATGGAAGCGTTCCTGCGGCATCACGGCGACATCGCCGCGTCCCACGATGCGTTCACCAACGGGGTGACTTCGTCGATGCTGATGCGGTACGACACGACGCGTGAGGGAACCTGGATCCATCAGTTCATCCACTACGAGCCGGCGCCCGACGCCAACCTTCGCGACCTGTGGCGAAGCTTGATTACGCGGCCGTGCGAAGACGCCATCGAGCAGGATTACCCGCTGCTGTGCGCGCAGGGCAAGCTCGAACAGCTGTTCCACTATCGACCCGCGCACTGATCGTTTCGAGAAACGATGCAGACGTCCGCCAGCAGTTCCGTCGCCTTCGGGTCCCGTGATCGGCGACGCGTCGTCGAGACGCGGCTTGCAGCGGTCGGAGCGCGTGGCAGACGCAGCGCGCCACCCGAAGGACAACTCGGCGCTGACGATTACGCGCTGCCGCGAGTGGTCGAGGCGCTGATCGATCTCGGCCCGGTGTTCGCCAGCTTCGGCCGCTATCTCGGATCGCGCCTCGATCTGCTGTCGCGGCGCGACCGCTTGCTACTGTCATCGATTCGCGATTGGGCGCTGCCGATGCCGGAACGCGAACTTCACGCGTGCCTCGACGGTCATTTCGGCGAACCGTACGATCGACGTTTTTTCTCGTTCGATCCGAACGCTCGCGTTTCGACCGCTTGGTGGGAGCGACACGACGCCTGGCTGGCGCCGGGCGTACCGGTGCTGGTGCAGGTGGTTCGGGCCGATGCAGCGGCCTGGCTGGCTGCCGATCTGCCGTTGCTGCCGGTGGTCGGTTCGTATCTCGACATCGAGCGTCATCGATTCGAGGCGGCGATCGACGATTTCAGCGTCACCCTGCGGCGGCGGCTCGACCAAACCTACCAGGCGGCGGCGTTGGCGACACTAGGCGCCGACGCGTCTGCGCATGGCGGGTTCGACGCGCCGGTTGTGTATCGCGACCACTGCGCGCCGGGCATTCTGACGATCGAACGTCCGATTGGCGCTCTGCTTCGCGACGTGCTGGCCGATGCTTCGGGCGCTTTTCCCGCGGCGACCGAGACGCGCGAGCTGGCGATGCGGGTCGCGTCCGCCTGGCTGCGTCACGCACTGCGCGGCCGAGTGGTGCCGTTCGATTTCGACGAGACGGATGTCGTCGTTTCTGGCGACCGTCTGTTTTTGATCGGCGGTGCGTTCGAGCCGCATTCAACCGCAGAGCGGTCGCATTTTCTCAGCTATCTGAATGCCGTCGCGGCCGACGATCCCGAAGCCGCGATCGCCTGGATCGTCGACGCCAGCGCCCCGGCCGGCGCCGACCAGCGCGAAGAGGAATTGCGCCGCCGGCTTCGTCAGGCGGTGCCATTCCGGGATGGCGAGTGGAGCGGCGACGACCGACTGGTCGAGCAGGTCCTGGTGCAGTGGCGAATGGCGTCGGCGGCCGGTTGGCCGTTGACGCCGCACCATCTGCATCTCTATCGCGGTATCCACGCCGCCACCAGTCTGGCCTGGCAGCTTGCGCCGCAAGAGGATGCCCTCGCCGGCGCGCTCCAGGGCGAGCGGCTGAACATCGGGATCGACGAAGCGCGCCAGCTGATCGATCCGCGGCTGGCCGCCGCGACGCTCGATCGACTGCTGCAGGACATGGTCCATCTGCCGCAGAAGCTCGACGACGTGTTGACGCTGGCCGCCGAAGGGCGGCTGCGGGTGAAGTTGAACGTGCCGGACGACGATGCGGTGAACCACACACGCAATCGCACGGTGCTTCTCGTAGCGATTGTCGCCGTGCTGGCCGGCCTCGCGTCGTTCGCGCGGCAGCTGACGCCGGCGTTTGGGGCGGGCGTCGAGCGGCTGGCAGCGGTGGCGGTATTACTGCTCGGCGCCTGGCTGCTCGTCGCCGCGGCACGCGTGTAGCGCAGGGCTTTAGCCCTGCGGGGGTCTCCATGAAAGACGTAACGAACATCGACAAAAAACAGCGACCGGGGCGCGCCGCCGACGCGACCACCACGGCGCTGCCGCCGCTGAATCGCGCCGCGTTCCTGGCGCTTTGCTCACGCGGCGGCTCCGGGCTCTCGACGCCGATCATGTTTTCGAGCAACCGCGTCGGCGGCGCGATTCTCTCTACCAACATCGGCCAGGCGGCGAGCCGCGCGGTTGCCGGACTGGCGAGCGTACTGCCCGTCGGCCTCACCGGCATCGAGGTGCGCGAAACGCTGCATCGCTTCGACGCCAATGCCCATCTGCCGACGCTCGAGCGCGGAATTTCAGCGGCCAATCGCATCGGCGAACCGTTGGCGACGTTGTCGATGCGCTGGCGTCTCGCACCCGATGGCTTCGAGGCGACGCCAGGCCTGACGCCACCCGACACCGAAATCCGCAACGGTCTGTCGCAGCGCTTCGTGATGCAGGACGGAACGATTACGTTCCAGGAGCGCGGATCGAGCGCGATTCGCTTCTTTGGCGCCGGCCGCACCTATCCGGCCACCACCGATGGCCAGCCGCGGCTGCTGTTTGCCGGAACCGCCGTCGTCGTCGAAGGGGTCGGCGCGCTGAAGGGGATTCGCGGCACGCTGCAGATCAGCGGTGAAGTGGACGCGCCGGCATCGATGGCGATCTCGATTCTCGGCCGCTTCGACGCAGGTGGTCCGCTGGCGACAGCCGACACGCTTGGCCCGCTGGTCGATGTGACCGCGACCGACTTTCCAGCCACCGTCCTGACGGTAGTCGGCGAGTGCAACGATGGCGGCGACGAACATCTGCGTGTCGCACGCGTTGGCAACGATACGCCGAACGCCGGACGGGTCCGCAGTTTCTTCCGCAAAGGCATCCAAATCGGTCGCGCACGCGGCCCGTTGCGCTTCGACGACGGCGACGTCCGCTGCGCGGTGCCGCTGGCGGAAGCAAGCCGCGAGCTGACGTTTACCGATGCCGCCGGCCGTCAAATCGGCACGATCACCGCCGAAAATATCGAAGGCACGTCGTCGGCGGAAACGCAGGACGGCTACGTCGTACGCCGGCTCGCCGGCTATGGCACTGCGACGAAGGGTACCGGCGCATTAGCCGGAGCAGGCGGCGTCTTGACCTTCGACACATCGGTCGATGCTGCCGGTCGGACGTCCACTTTGTACAGTCTGCGGCTTGCCGATCCGTCCGGCCGGTTCAGGGCCGGCTATTCCGATGCATTCCGCGTCGCGCCGCGGATGGCGCCGGACGGACCGCCGCCGCCGGCGCCGCTCGAGACGCTGCACTTCGTCGACAACGGCCGGCCGATCACCGACACCGATCGCGCGATTCTGCGTTATGCGGAACGAACGCTCGCCGACGGTATGGAGCTGGTGCGCTGGTGGGAAGAGAAGGATCGCGCCAACACCTACGCCGAGCGCTTCGACGTGGTGCGCGAATTCAACGCCAGCGATCGCAGCTTCGGATTTTTCGATACCGCCGTCGTTGCGAACGCCGGTTTGCCGGTGATGGGGATCGTGCAGGAAATGTTTTACGACCGCCAGAAGGTGGCGACCGGCGAACTGATTCGCGATCAGATGAAAGAGTTCGTCCTCAAGTACTTCATGCGGGTCAGCCACCTGCGTCAGCCGGAAGCGGTTGCGGCCGGCGACCCGATCCCGCTGACAACCTTTCAGCGGATGTTCAGCTGGCTGCCCGACGCAGGCGAACGGCGCGTCGGCTTCGGCTACCAGCAGCTGTATTACAAGCTGCGCGAGTCGGGAAAGATCGGCAAGTTCGCGCCGGACGAACAATCGACGATCGTCGACCTGCGCGACATCGGCACCAAGTACGACTGGATTCTGCTGAAGGTCGATATCTTCGACTTCAACCTGTCGTTTGCGCCGTTCGGTGCGAACGCGCTGAAGCTGCAGATGCCGCTGAAAGAGCAGACCTATCTGGTGCTCGGTCCGCCGTTCATCACCAATGAGGAGAACCCCGAGCCCGATGTGTTGGGCCGCTACGGTTTCGGCTATGCCTTCGTGCCGTACGCGCCACCTGATGGGCCCGGCATTGTCGCTTACGGTCCGGGTCACTTTGCTGCGGCCATCCAGACGGTCGATTTCAGGGTGATGAAAAACGGCGAAATCCGCGTCCGCGCTGCGTTCGTCGTCAATCGCCCGAACAAGATCACCAACGTCGACATCGACCCGATCGATTGGGGATTCCAGCTGGCGGATCGGATGACGTTCGGAACGGCGTCGCGGGTGATGAGCCCGGTCAAAGCGCTCGCCGATCGGCTGCCGCTGCGCGTCAGCGGCGTCGACCCGATTTCAACCTATATCTGGCTGGCGAACACGATGACTGGCGGGATGGCCAGCCGGCGGTTCGGCCATTCGAAAACCGTGCTGGAAAAACGGATGCTGGTCCAGCATTTCATGCAGCACTACGAGATGCTGAGCAGCTCGTTGCTCGTCTGGCGGGCAGTGCCGGATTGGACGAATCCCGAGAGCCTGTCGACGTTCAGTCGTGAGGAAACCGCGTGACCGAGAACCACTACGACGTCGTGATTGTCGGCGCCGGCCTGGCGGGATTGTCGCTCGGACGGCAACTGCTGTTGAATTCCGGGTCGGTGCGGATTCTGCAACTCGACAAGCGTCTGCAGGTGCCGCAAGTCGGACAGAAAGTCGGCGAAGCGACGGTGCAGGTGAGCGGCTATTACTTTTCGAAGGTGCTCGAGCTGGAAGAGTACCTGCTGCGCGAGCACTTCCTGAAATACAACCTGCGGTTTTACTGGAAAACCGCCGGCCTGGACAACGCGCAGTGGGAAAGCTACAGCCAGTCGTACATTCGCAAGGTGTCGAACGTTCCGACTTATCAGCTGAATCGCAACAAGATCGAAGGCGAGCTGCTGCGGCGCAACGAGGAGTGCACCGAACAGTACACGTTCCACAATCACGCGCTGGATGTTGCCGTCGATCTTGCGCCCGACGGGGCCAAGGGCGGCCTGCATACCGTCCGCTACACCCGCAACGGGCAGAAGCACACGGCGACGGCGCGTTGGGTGGTCGATGCCGCCGGCCGCACGCATCTGTTGAAAAAGCAGCTCGGTCTGACGAAGAAGAACAACATCCGCCACGGCGCCTCGTTCATGTGGGTCGACGGCCTGGTCAACTTCGAGTATCTGACGGACAAATCGCACAAGGAAGTTCGCGTCAACCCGCAGCGCTCGCATACCGGGCACTTTCCGTTCTGGCTGGCGACGAACCATTTCTGCGAGGAAGGCCTGTGGTGGTGGGTGATTCCGCTGCAGGGCATCACCAGCCTCGGACTGGTCTACGACAACCGGTTGATCAAGCCCGAAGACGTCAACGATCCGAAGCTGCTGGTCGACTGGGTGTGCAAACACTTTCCGCTGTTCGAACGGGATCTGCGGCAGCGGAAGATCGTGCACTGGGCGTGCTACCGCGATTTCTCGTTCGACGCGGTGCAGACGATCGACAAGAACCACTGGGCGATGGTCGGCGAGGCCGGCCGCTGGACCGATCCGCTCTACAGCCCGGGCGGCGACGTCATCTCGATTTACAACACGCTGGTGACCGATTCGATTCTGACCGCGGACCAGGCCGAGCTCGAGTCGAAAGTGCCGCTCTACGAGCAGCTCGAACAGGCCGTCTACCAGGCCTACGTGCCGAGCTTCGCGGTCAGCTATGAATGCCTCGGCGACCAGGAAGCCTACTCGCTGAAGTATGTCTGGGAGCTGACGATCTACTTCGGGTTTTACGTCTTTCCGTTCATCAACGATCTCTTTACCGATCGCCGTTTCCTGATTCATTTCCTCCGGAATTTCACCAAACTCGGCCGCGTCAATCTGGTTCTGCAAACCTTCATCAAGCATTACTACGACTGGAAGAAGGTTTACCGCGAGCCGAACACGGCGCCGATTTTTTTCGAGTTCTACGACATTCACGGTCTGGCGGTCGCCGAGCAGACCTTTTACAAGGTCGGCGTGTCGATAGACGAGGCACGGACGATCCTCGACGAGCAGCTGGCGAACACGATGACGCTGGCCAAGTACACTGCCGCGCACATCTACGCGATGGTGCTGAACGAACCGAACGCCGTGTGGAACAAGGCGTTCGTCGAGAATCTCGACACCGAGCGGTTGGCGTTCGACCCGGCGGCGATGGGCGCGGAGTATGCGCAGTACGCGCACGCCACCGAGCGCTACCCGTGGCCGAGCGGCTGGAACCCCGAAGCCGCGTTCCGCTTCCAGACGCCGATCAAGCAGACTGCGGCGACGCTCGAGAGCGCGACCGCCGCGACCTAGCGTGCGCCAGCCATGGGGACCACAGAGCCACAGAGCCACAGAGCTGGCCGGTTCGACGGGTGGGCCGGCGTAGCCGGCCCCACGAGCGAACGCATCGAGCCGCGAAAATGAGTCTGCGGCTCACTCGATCGACTCATTTTCTCGGCTCGCTGCGTTCGCCCGCGGCGCTGCGCGCCGCCCGTCGAACCGGCGGGCTCGATCCCGCGCACGCCGCGGCACGATTGGATTCGTGGTTTCGTGCTTTCGTGGTTTCGCGGAAAAACGATTCTCTGTGGCTCTGTGGCTCTGTGGTGAATGGTTTCCGTGGTTGATCACGCACCGCTGCTCGAGCGCGCGTTCTCGCTGAACGTGAAAGAGCAGACGCACGTGCCGCTGCGCGCCGAGTTCCCGCCCTACGTGCGCGGTACGTTCGTGTTCAACGGCCCGGCACGCTTCGAACGCGGCGGCGTTCGCTATCGACACTGGCTTGACGGCGACGGCATGGTCGCCGCGCTTCAGGTCGACGATCGCGGCGCCCATTTCACCAACCGGTTCGTGCGCAGCGCGAAGTTTGTCCGCGAAGAAGCCGAGCAGCGGCCGGTGTTCCGCACCTTCGGCACGTCGTTTCCCGGCGACGAGTTGAAGCGCAGCATCGGCCTCGAATCGCCGGTCAACGTCAGCATCTATCCGTTCGGCGGGACGCTGCTGGCCTTCGGCGAACAGGGTCTGCCATGGCAGCTCGATCCGACGACGCTCGAGACCCGCGGTCTGCACACCTTCGGCGGACAGCTGAACGAGATCACGCCGTTCAGCGCCCACCCGAAGATTGATCACACGACCGGCGAGCTGTTCAACTTCGGCGTGTCGTTTTCGGCGCGCAATCCGATGCTGAACCTGTTTCGCTTCGCCGCCGATGGCCGGCTGGTGTATCGGCGCCGGCTGCCGCTGCCGTATCCGAGCTCGATTCACGATTTCGCGATTAGTCCGACCTACGCGATTTTCTACGTCAGCCCGCTGGTGCTGCGGATCGACGCCTTGATGCAGCAAGGCGCGACGCTGATGGATGCGTTGTCGTGGCAGCCCGAGCGCGGCAGCCAGATGATCGTCGCCGCTCGCGACACCGGCGCCGCGGTCGCCACGCTCGACCTCGGCCACCAGTACTGCCTTCACCTGGTGAATGCCTTCGAGCGCGACAACCAGCTGATCGTCGACGTCGTCGAATTCGAGAAACCGCTCTATCCAGAGTACCAGGTGGTTCCCGATCTGTTTACCGACACCTTCCGCGGCCATCCGGTGCGCTTCGTGATCGACGTCGCCGCCGGCGCGATCGTCGACCGCCGCGATATCGCCTATTCGTGCTCGCCCGATTTTCCGGCACACGATCCCGACGTCGTCGGCCAGCCCTACGACGATTTCTGGATGCTTGGTATCAGCAAGGCGGGGCGGCCGGGGAGAAAGTTTTTCGATCACGTTGTCCGCGTCAACTGGCCGAGCGAGCAGGTCGAGACTTATTCGGCGCCGGTTGGCTGTTATTTTGGCGGCGAACCGTGTTTCGTGCCCGATCCGTCGGCACCGGCGAGCAAGGGCGTGGTGATGTGTCAGCAATTCGACGCAACCGCCGTGGCATCGTCGTTCCTCGTCTTCGATGCGTTTCGGATTAGCGCCGGACCGATTGCGACCATTCCGTTACCCGAACCGATTCCGCTGCTGTTCCACTCTTCTTTCCACGAGTCGCCGCGGTGAACACGATCGAGCGTCAGCCGGCCTCACCACCGTCGCCGAGCGGCGGCCGGGTCTTTGCGCTCTATGCGCTGATGCTCGCCGCAGCGGCGGCTGCGTTTCTCTGGATCCGGGCGATTGGCGAACGCGCCGCAGCGCCAGCCGCGGCGCTGGCAGTCGAACCAACCAGTCCGGTGCACGCGGCGCCGGCCGGCCCGAACGTCCTGTTTCAATTTCTGCTGGCGCTGGCGGTGATTGTCGTCACCGCCCGGTTGATGGGCAGGCTGTCCGAATTCATCTATCAGCCGCCGGTCGTCGGCGAAGTGATTGGCGGCATTCTGCTGGGACCGTCGCTGCTCGGCCGCGTCGCGCCCGGACTGTTCGCGCAGCTGCTGCCGCCGTCGGTCGCGCCGTTTCTCGGACTGCACGCGCAGCTCGGCATCATCCTCTACATGTTCATCGTCGGGCTCGAGCTCGATACCCGCGAGATTCGGCGCAGCGGCCACACCACGGTTGCGATTTCCCACGCCAGCATCGTGGTGCCGTTTCTGCTCGGCTGCTGGCTGGCGCTCGCCATCTATCCGCGCTTTTCGTCGCCGGCGATTCCGTTTACGGTGTTCGCGTTGTTTGTCGGCGTGTCGATGGCGGTGACCGCATTTCCGGTTTTGGCGCGCATCCTCACCGATCGCCGCATCAGCCGTACCCGGATGGGTTCAATCGCGCTGACCTGCGCGGCGGTCGACGATGTGACCGCGTGGTGCCTGTTGGCGGTCGTTGCCGGTACTGCCCGCGCGCGCGCCGCCGACGCCGTCCGCACCGTCGCGCTGACCGCCGTGTTCATCGGCCTGATGATTGCGTTCGGGGCGCCGCTGATTCGGCGCGTGCTGTCGTCGTTCGAGCAGAAGCTGCCGCTCTCGCGCCAGCGGCTGGCGATGGTGCTGATTGCCGTGCTCGCCTCGGCGATGACGACAGAGGCGATCGGCATCCATGGAATTTTCGGCGCCTTTCTGCTCGGCGCGGTGGTGCCAGCGGGCAGCCGGATCGTCGGCGAGCTGCGCAATCGCCTCGAAGATCTGGTGGCGGTGCTGTTTCTGCCGGCGTTTTTTGCCTACACCGGCCTGCGCACCGAGATCGGCTTGATCAGCGGCTGGAACAACTGGCTGTGGTGCGGCGTGATCGTGCTGGTGGCGTGCGCCGGCAAGTTCGGGGGCACCCTGGCGGCGGCGCGAATGACCGGCCTCGGCTGGCGCGACGGCGCGGCGCTCGGCGTGCTGATGAACACGCGCGGCCTGGTCGGACTGATCGTGCTCGACATCGGTCTCGATCTCGGCGTGATTTCACCACGCCTGTTCACGATGCTGGTGATCATGGCGATCGTGACCACCGTAATGACAACCCCGATTCTGCATTTGATTGTGAGAAGACATCCGTGGGTGGAGACGGAACGCGTGATCGCCTGAACGAGTTCGCGTCGGTCCGGGTGCTGACGCTGGCGGCGGTGACGCCGTTGTCGCAGCCGCAGCTCGATTTCACGCCGCAGCCCGGCCGCTGGTCGATCGGCGAGGTGGCCGACCATCTGTTGCTGGCGGAGGGCCAGTATCGCGACGAGATCGGCCGGCTGATCGATCTGGCGCGCTCGGGGAAGCGGCCGTACATCAAGCGGACATTCGCCGAGGCGAACGTGTCGCCGCTTTTCCTGCCCGATTCGGTGCTGACGCTGATGGAAGTGCCATTCAGCCTGTTTGGACGCTTCGTGCCGGATGCGGTCCGCAGCGCGATCACCGAACTGCCGCTGCTGCCGACCCGCAATCCCGACTTCTCCACACCGCGTCCGCGCCGTCCGGCGGCGACGTTGAAAGCCGACCTCGCCGCATCAATCGAACGGACCGGCCGGCTGATCGTCTCGAACGCGGACGTCGATTTCACCCAGCTGGTTTCGGAGCATCCGCTGATGGGGCGCACCAACGTCCCGCAGATCCTCACGTTCCTGGCCCGTCACGAGCGGCGGCATCAGCTGCAGATGGAGAAGGTTCGAATGCACGCCGGGTTCCCTGGCGCCTAGGATCGCCGACGCCTGGATCGAGGTTGTCCGCTTGGGCGCGCCGGCTCCGTTACAATCAACGGCGGCGAATGTACTTTGAAGACTTCGAGTCGAGCGGCCCGGTCGAAACCGGCGAACGCGAAGTGACCGAGGCGGACGTGATGGCGTTCGCCCAGCTGACCGGCGACTTTGTCGCCTTGCACACTGATGAAGCATTCGCGCGGACCACGAAGTACGGCCGTCGCATCGCCCACGGGGCGCTGGTGTTCAGTCTGTCGGTCGGTCTCTCGACGCAGACCAACGTGTTCGGCGACGAATTGATCGCCTTTGCCGGCGTCGACAAGCTGCGCTTCGTTGCACCGGTGTTCTTCGGCGATCGCATTCGCGTCGTCAAGAAAGTGGTCGAACGAAAAGCGCTCGGCGCCGCGCAAGGAACGATCATTTTCGAGAGCAAGGTGCTCAATCAGGACGGCAAGCTGGTGCTGGCCTACCTCGACAAACTGCTCGTGAAAAGAAAACCGGCATCGGCAGAGGGCTGAAGTGTGGTTTTCAGCGAAGCCACTATAATCACCGCGGAGACTTTTTGTGACTGAACCGCAAGCCTCGAACCCGGCGACCGAGATCTTGCACACCACCGGCGAGCTGGCCAAATCGGTCGGCCGCTTCTCGCTGGCGGTTTCGCTCTATGCGGCGCGCCAGGTCGGCTCGCTGATTTCGTCGGCGCGCGAATCGGCGCCTGGCTCGATGGACGAAGTGGTTCGCGTCGCCGGCAATCAGCTGTCGGGCGCGGTGCGCACGATGTACTCGGTCGGCACCAACGTGCAGAGCGGCGTCGTTGACGCCGCGTTCGGCATGATGGGGTACGGGGCGAAAGGGCAGCGTCCGTCCGGCGATACGTCCGGCCTGTCGATTTCGATGGTCAATCGCGCGACGCGGCGTGTCTCGGGCGTCCGCACGGTCGCCTCCGGCGCGCTCAGCCGGCCAATTCCACAGACCGAACTGGTGCAGCGACTCGCCGAATATCAGCGCGAGTCGACCGGTGGATCGGCCGACCGCGTCAACACCGTCGTTGGCCTGTGGAAATGCGAAGGGCTGTCGACCAGCGTCGGCAAGCACCTGCTGCCCGAGAATTCGCTGGCCGATCCACGGCTGCCGGCCCAGGTGCTGCCGATTGCGCACGTCGGCTTCGGATCGGGATCGACTGAAGGCATGCTGTTCGACGTTCGCAAGCTCGACGATCTGTTCGAGGCGAAATGCCATCCGAACTTCGTCGGCTTTTCCTACGAAGGAATTGGCGCGATTCTGCGGATCTACGAGCGCGGCTTCTTCAAGGTGATGAGCGGCACGCTCGGATTGATTCCACTCGATGCACCCGACGGTCCGGACCCGCGCAATTTCTTCGCGGCCTATCTGCAGCAATATCCGGCCGATCGCCAGCGCCTGATCGCGCACGGCTACGGCCGGATCGTCGCCTTCAGCAACATCGACATCTATTCAGCGATCGAGCAGGCGACGGCCTTTCCGGCCGAGCGGGTCGAGCCGGCGGTGCACGGCTGCGGGTTCGCGTTTGCTTTCATGAACAGCGCCGACTTGCCGCGGATTCTCGAAAACAGCGCGGTGCCGTTCGAGCCGTCGGTGCGCGCCGCGTTTCAAAACGGCTTGACCTACAGCCTGGTGTTCTTCGATTGGTTCGCGCCGGGGCTGCTCGCCGCGTGGCAGCCGAAGGGACCGCTCGAAGCCGCGTTGATCGACCACGCCCGCCGGGAGGCCGACTCGGCGAAGCGGCGCGGCTATCTGCTGCCGTTCCGATTGGAGAATCCGAGGGGCTGACAAAAAATCGAACGCCGAGAACGCCGGGATCGCCGAGACAATCTGTTTTGGACGTCAGCAGAACGATCGGCTCCGCGGCCTCGGCGCCCTCGGCGTTCGTCTTCTAGACAGTTTCGACCATCTCGATCGGATAAACCGCAGCCGCCGGCTTGGTGTTGACGTTCGATAACATCCCGCCGTCGAGCAGGATGCTGACGTAGGGCGCTTCTGCGGCCGTGGAAATCTGGACCGTGCACATGTGCGGCCCTTTCATGTCCTTGCTCCACAGCCCGATGCCGGTAAACGTCACGCAATCGCATTCGCCCGGTTTGGCGGCGCGATTGGCGTTGCTGAAGCCGACCCAGACCAGGCTGCCCATCCGGAACGTCCCGCCCAGGGCCTCGTTAGTGTATTCGAACGCCGCCGGGCGGCCCCAGGGGTAGCCGGGGATGTGGTACTTGTACGAAAAGCGCTGGCCGTTCGACGCCAGCACGCTGTGTGCGGCGCCGGACTTGCCGGCCGGCGGCGGCGCGATGCCATCCACGCCCTGCATGTAGAAGTACGGATCGAGCGCCGAGTTGGGGCCGGCGTGAAACACCGACTGCAGGTCGGGCCGCGGAAACCCATAGCCCTCCGGGTAGACGACCCGCGTCGTGCCGTTGAAGCCGAACACCGTTTGACCGCTCGGATCTTTGGTGAACGCCGCCGGGCCGCGCATGTACCACGACGACTTCGGCGTGCGCGGTTCGAGCTTCAACAGCGTCAGCAGCAGATCCTGGATGATGAAACCGCGGAACAGGAATGGCCCGAGCACCCGGCCGGTCCGCACGTCGACCGAGCCGAGCGACACCTCGAACGGATCGTCAATCCAGCACACGCCGTGCATGTCGTAGGCGAGGTTCTTGAACCGCAGCGTCTCGTCGTGTCCGAGCAGTCCAATCGTCATCCGCCCGGGAAATTCCTTGGCCATGTCCGATTCCGGCGGCTTGGCGAACATTCCGCCCGGCATCAACGTGCACACCGAGAACGGCACCGAGTTTCCGGCTCGTTCGCCGAATTGCACCAGCAGCCGCCCCAGCAGATGCGAGCGGCCGGTCGCGCCGCCTTCCATCTCGGGAATGTTCATCGAGAATTTGTCGCCGAACGCTGAATTGTGCGTGAACGTGGCGTACTCGCGCACCGTGTTCAGCGGGATGTCCGGCACGCCGCCAAGCGGCGCCGGCTCGGGCGCTTTAGTGCTGAGGCAGAGATGCGGATGCAGGGCGGTGCTGACCGCGGGGATGCTGGCGAACTTCAGTTCGGGGCCGCTGAACGGCAGCGGGAACCGCAGCGGCTCGCCGCCGAAACCTTCGCCGAGCGGCATGAACGACACGCCGCTGAACATGAAGTCGAGCGTTCCGTCGAGGCGCTGCTCGAATTTCGCCCACGCCGATCCGTAGTGCGGATTCTCTTTTTCCTGGCGCGTCTCGTTCGAAAACTCGATCGGCGTCGGCGGAATCTTCGGGTTCACGCTCACCAGCGCGGTCAGCGCCGAATTGGCGAACCCCGCCTTGATCATCAAATTCGTCACTTCGCCGGTCGCCAGGTTCAACTCGCCGTGCGAGCGGAATCCTTCGATGTCGGTGACGCGGTTATCGAATGACGGCAGCTTGAAGAATTGCGGCGCCGCCAGCACGCCGTCCTGTCCCGACAAGCCGTTGCCGAACGACAGCTCGAACCGCGCGGTGTCGCCGCTCGGCGCCGAAAACTTGATGTGGACGGTGCCGTGGAGATGGCTTTGCGTCAGACACAGTCCGCCGAAAAACGTATTCGGCGAGCTGCCGAACGCGATGTCGCGCTCGAATGTCGTGTGCGCGGCGCGCAGCGCGTCGCCAAAGTAGCTCGACTCTTCGTTGATCGCGAGCGTCGCCTCCAGGCTGGACGGCAGCGTGATGCGCGCGCGCAACTCGGACGAAGACGGGGCGGCCGCGGCCGCCGGACCGCGCTGCGTGGCGGCAGCGCGCGGCAACGTCGTCAGATCGACCATCGTCAGCGTTCGGCCCGGTGCCAGCCGATAGTCGGTGACCGGATCGGCCGCCGCGAGTTCGGCGAGATCGACGGCGTGGTAGTTCGCGCCGCAGGCAGTATTCAACAGCCGCAGGAACTCGTTGGCAATGGCGCCATGGCCGGTCGCGCCGGGGTAGACGCCGTTCAGCGAGAAAATTCCGCCGAAGTAGTCAGCGGTCAGACGACGGTTGCCAACCGTCAGGCCGTCACGCTTCAACCGGGCAAATAGCCCGTGAAGATCGAGCACCAGCGCGTGGTGTTCCTTCGCAACCGCCACGATCTGCGTATTCAGGGCCGCAACCCGTTCGCTGATTCGCGCCACCGTCGCGGCATCGACGCAGCACCCTTCCGGCAGCGTTCCGGTATTGCGCGTCACGACGCGGCAACCGGTTTCCACCAACCCCTGCGGCGTCAGGAAATCGTCTTCGTTGAGGCCACAGAGCGAACCGAGCACGGCGGCGTCCGCCTTGACGATGGCTGCGGCGTCGGCGACGCGCGTAAACACGGCAAGATCGGCCGGATCGGGCAGCGTTGATGCGACGATCGTCGTCGGCACGCGCCCGAACGGCGACAGCACGTGGCCGTAGTTCAATCGGAAGCTGACGTCGTCGGGAATCCACGACGGATCGCCCTTGAATGCGGCATCGACGACGTCGTAGACGCCGAGCGCGATCAGGACCAGCGTGGGCTGGCGAAAGACGGCATATTCGACCGGTGTCGGCAGGGTTTGCGAGCCGGGCAAGAGCAGACCGGGCATGCCGAGCACCAGATTGATCGTCGTCTGCAGGCCGTCGCTGCGGTGAATCAGCGGCGAGACCGGACGCCGGGTCAGCGCATCGATCAGCTTGAGACCGGGAATCGAGACGTTGGAAAACAGGCCGGCTGGGGGAAATTCCTTCAAGACGGTGGTCTGCAGCGGTTGCGGCAACCGAACCGGCAAGTCCGGGAAGCCGATCACCGGTCCGATTCCGGGCGCCTCGATGATCGGTTGAGAGAACGACGTACCGAGCTGGCGCGCTGCGAGCGCGGGAAAGCTGAACGGCTGCAGTTCCTCGCACAGTCCGAAGTCGCCGGCGCCGGCGGCCAGGCCGTCGCCCAATACCACGAACGTCGTTGCATTGAATGATTTATCGCGTGCCGACATGAAAGCTCCGGTTGACAGTAAGCGGCGGGAATCTTAGCATCTTCGACGGCGCTCACCCTTTTCCAGTACACGGCCGATACTGTTACAGGCATTTGTGTATCCAGTTGAACTCCATACAAAAGACGGTCGTTGTGTCGGCGGCGCGCAATTGCACGCCGCGGCACAGACGCGCCGCGCCGCCGGCGCATTTCTCTCAAGCATAGAGGTGACGATGAATCGCTTCCGACTGACAGTCCTGCTGGCGTGTCTCGCGCTGCTGCCGACGCTGGCCGCCGCGCAGGGTCACATGCTTCACGGTGTCGGGCCGATCAACAGCTCGATGGGCGGCGCCGGTGCGGCGCTGACCAACGATTCGCTCGGTGCGCTGACGTTCAATCCGGCGTTGATCGCCGGAGCGCAGGGCAATCAGATCTCGTTCACCACGGAATTTTTCAAGGACGGGATCGAGATTCACACCACGCTCGGCAGCCTGAGCGGCGACGCCCATCCGAGCAATCAGCTCGGTGTCATCCCGGCGTTCGGTTGGATGGTGCGCGACCCGCGCAAGAAGATGGCGCTCGGCTTCGGGCTGATCGGGATTGCCGGCTTCCGCACCGATTATCCGCAGGACAACGGCAGCATTCTGTTCGCGCAGCCGCCGAGCGGCTTCGGCCGCATCTTCACCGACTTCCGGATGACGAAAATTCCAGTGGCGGTCGCCTTCCAGTTGTCGCCGAAGCTGGCGGTTGGCGCGTCGTTCAACACCTACATGGGCGAGTTTGCGGTCGCGCCGCTGCCGTACCGGGTGTTCGACCTCGATCAGAACAACAACCGCTGGTACCCCGAGGCCGGCGCGCTGACCAATCGCTTCGCTTTCGCCGGCCAGTTCGGCGCGGTTTATCAGCTCAACCCGATGTTGAGCGTCGGCGGTTCGTACACGATGAAGCAGAACTTCTCGCCCTACGAATGGAATTCGACCTACGCCGATCCGTCGTCGCGGCTGTTCGGCCAGGCGCGGCGGCTCGACTTCGATCTCGATGGTCCGATGATTGTCACCTTCGGCACCGGCATCAAGATGGGACCGAAGATGCAGATCGCGGTCGACGGGATGTGGACCAAGTACAAGGGCGTCGAGGGATTCGGCAGCCCGGGCGGAATCGTCGATCGGATCGTCTATCCATTCGGCTGGCGAAACGTCTGGACCTTCAAGGCGGGCGTGCAACGCGACGTCACGCCGAAGCTGACCGTCCGCGGCGGCTACAACTACAGCCAGATGCCGCTGCGGTCGGAAGTCGTCCTGACCGCGACCGGCGCGCCGGCGACGTTCCAGCATCATTTCACCGGCGGCCTCGGCGTGAAGATTTTCCCGTTCCTGAGCGCTGAAGCGTCGGCCTACTACGTGCCGCGCCAGCACGTGGTCGGTCCGTTCCCCGATCTCGATAACAAAGTGCTGGGCACGCTCGACGAGTCGAACACACTCAAGAGCGCATTAATCGGTTTCAATTTTCATTTCTAATTCGCGTCGTCAGTTTCAAGAGGAGTAGGGCGTTATGTGGAAAGCACGAACCGTAGCGATCCTGGCCGCCGCCGGGTTGATTGCCGGGACTGCCAGCACGTTTTTGAAAGCGCAAACCGGCGCCACGCCAACGCCGATCGGTGCCTGGTTCGGCATCGCCCGGCCCTGCACGCCAGGCACCCGGTTCCCGACGCCGTCCGGCTCGGTCGATCAGAACGTCTGTCGCGAAGCGTGTCTCGGCGCGGCGTGCCCGCAATCGAACTTCCCGGTCGACGAAGTGACGATGATTCCGACGATTCTCGCTGACGGCACGGTGCTGGCGGACGACTTCGCCGAATTGCTCGACCATCACTCGACGGCGCAGGGCAAGTGGGAATATGCCGGCAAAGCGGTGATCGGCGGCAAGAGCTTCGATCGCTACCAGGCGAGTTTCATCTGGTTTGCGCCGCGAAACCCGCCCGACGTCGATCCGAAGAATCCGCTGTCGATCTTCATGGGCGTGATTCGGCCGCGCTTCGTTACCTTCTTCGATCCGGCGGACCCGGACATCATGAAGGGCTACATCCAGCCGTATGTCTACACGATGACCGACGGACTCGGTGTCGTGCAGATGCAGGCCGGCACTCCGTTCCCGGCGGTCGATCCGGTTGGCCGGCTGCCGGTCACCTGCGATCCGACTTCGCGCAGCAATCCGTATTGCGCCGGGACGCTGACCTTCACGATCCGGCGCATTCCGGCGCACTGATAGGGAGCCATTCATGAGCGGGTGCATTTGGAGATGGCTGGCCGCGGCGGCGCTGGTTGGCGTCGCGGCGACGCCGGTCGCGGCTCAGGGTCGAACCTGCACCGTTGTCAGCGGCAAGCTGAACGAGTTCATCCTGCCGAACGGCTCGTCGGGCGATCCGTTCGGCCGCATTCTCGGCGTCGTCACCGGTGATCTGGAAGGTTCGGTGACCGCGTTCCTGACGACGTTCGTGCCCTCGCCGAGCGGCAACGTCCGCGTCACCAACAATCACGCGATCGGCAACGCCGCCGGCGACCTGATCTTCACGCGCGGCGCCGCCGATTGGACCGTTGTCATCCCCGGGTTCTTTCTGGTCGACATGACGCTGATCATCCAGGGCGGCACCGGCAAGTACGAGTCGGCGACCGGCTCGATCAAGCTGCAAGGCATCGGCAACAACATCGCTCCGGGCACGGGGCAGTTCATCGACAACTACAGGGGGGAGATATGCGTAACGCGGTCCTGACCGCTCGCGCCTGGAGCGCGGTGGCGCTGTTCATCGGCTTGAGCGGCGTCGCAGCGCCGGCGACGGCTGCGACGTGTGGCGCCGTCAGCGGCAATTTCAACGAAATCATCCTGCCAAAGGACTCGGCGCCCAACGATCCGGGCGGCCGCGTTCTCGGCAACGTCGACGGCACCCTCAAAGGGGTCACCACTGCGACGGTGACCTCGCGCGAGCCGCGGCTGAACGGCAACTTCTTCGTCGTCACCAGCAATATTTTCCTGACCGACGAGGGCAACATGCTGTTTACGCGCGGCGAAGCGACCTGGTCGGAAGTGTCGCGCGGCTTTTATCAAGTCGATTTGACGCTGCAGGTGACCGGCGGAACCGGGAAATATGCCGGCGCGACCGGCAGCATCAAGATTCGCGGCGTCGGCAACAACATCTCGGCGGCGTCGGGCGAATTCGTCCACGAGTATCGCGGCCAGGTGTGCACCGCCGACTAGGGTTAAGCAACAGAAACCCGACCGGCTGTCGATTGCAGGCCGGTCAATTTTCGTCAAGACGAGGAGACGCGATGTTTCGGAAAGCGATTGGCTGGTTGGCGTTCTGCGCGATCGTCGCGCTCGGCGCGGCGTGGGCCGGAGAGGGCAGTGCGGACGGCGCCGCGGCGGCCGGGCAATGCGACAAGGTCTCGGGAAAAGCGATCTGGTCGTTGATTCCGTCGCCGAACGATCCGTTCGGCCGCGTACTGGGACCGGCCACCGGCGATTTGCGCGGCGCGGTCTCGGCCTACCTGACATCTCTCGCGCCGCAGCCCGATGGCTCGCTCCGGGCAACCAGCATCGAGACGTGGGCGCTCAATTCGTCCGACATCATTATTTTTTCCGGTGTCGCGACGTTCGTGCCGCAAGCGAATCAGCCGGTCGGCACCGTGTCGGACGCGCTGTCGCTGACGGTAATCGGCGGATCGGGCCGCTTCGCCAGCGCAACCGGCTCGCTCAGCGTCACCGGCATGGGCTACAACATCTTCGGACCGGCCGCGGGCCCGGGCAACAGCTTCTTCGAGATCAAATACAACGGCACGATCTGCCATGACTGACGAGAAGCCATCGCCGGTTGCGCCTTCTGGGTGAAAACGGGTAAGTTCACGGCACACCCCAGGAGGGCAACGATGGCTTACAAACTTTCGTGCGCGGAAACCGGAGCGAAGTGCTCGTTCGAAGTGAAGACTGATACGAAAGAAGAACTAATGAAGCACGTCGCCGTCCATGCGCAGATGGCGCATCCGGAAATGGCCAGCAACCCACCATCGCCGGCGCAAATCGAGAAGCTTATTCATCAGGTCTGACGGTCCGCGATCTGCGAGTACACTAGCGGCTTGTCACTCGCAGCTGGGATCCGGCTGAACGGTCGCTACCGCGTCGAAGCGAGGCTGGGCGGCGGTGGCATGGGCGAGGTCTATCGCGCCTGGGATTCGTCCCTCGGCCGTGACGTCGCCGTCAAAATTGTTTCCGCGGCACGTCTTTCCGATCCTGATTTACGGAAGCGGTTTGCGCGCGAAGCGCAGGCTGCTTCCGCCCTGAACCACCCCAACATCGTCAGCGTGTTCGACGCCGGCGAGTCCGACGCCGGTCCGTTCCTGGTGATGGAACTGATTACCGGCCGCACCTTGCGCGCGATTCTGCGCGAGCCGCCCGACGTGACGCTGGCCACTGATTTCGGCCGGCAGATCGCCCGTGCCCTGGCCGCCGCTCACGCCGCCGGCATTGTCCACCGCGATATCAAGCCTGAAAACGTGATGGTGCGCGAGGACGGCTATGTGAAGGTGCTCGACTTCGGCATCGCGCGCGTGGCGGCCGTTTCTGCGGCGCACGACGAAACCACCGAAGCCGAGACCGGCGGCGCGCTGACCGGAACATCGGTGATCGGGACTGCTGCATACATGGCACCCGAGCAGGCGCGCGGTGGAACGGTCGGTCCGCCGACCGATATTTTTGCGCTCGGACTACTGCTCTACGAATTGGCCTCGGGCCGCCATCCGTTTGCGTCGGCGGCGGGAGCGCTCGGTTCAGTCGCGCGGATGATGTCGGAAACTCCCATTCCGCCTTCGCGTTTGAACGCCGACGTGCCGCCAGTGCTCGACGCGCTGATTCTGCGGATGCTCGGCCTCGAACCGGCGGCGCGGCCCACGGCCGCCGATGTCGACCGTGCGCTGTCGACGCTGACCGGTGGAACGCTCGCAGCGGTTCGCTCGTCGCGTGGCCGTACGCACGTGGTCGGGCGCGAGGAGGTCGAGGCCGAACTGGCGCGCGCATTCGAAAGTGCGGTGACCGGCACCGGAATGGTCGTCGCCATCGGTGCCGAGCCGGGTCTCGGAAAGACGACGGTCGTCGAACAATTCCTCGAAATTGTCGCGGCGAGCCGCCCCTGTCTCATCGCGCGCGGCCGCTGCTCTGAACGCCATGCCGACGGTGGCGCCGCCTATCTGCCGTGGTTCGAGCTGCTCGACTCGATGCGCGGCCGCAACAGTACTGGCGGCATCGGCGAATTGATGAAGACCACCGCGCCGACCTGGCACGCGCAGGTCGCGCCGATGTCGTCGGGCGACTCGCCCGAAGCGCGCGCCTTGACGGTGAACCGCGCCGGCTCGCAACAATGGTTGAAGCGCGAGTTGGCGGCGTTTCTCGACGAGGCGTCGCTGCACACGCCGCTGCTGCTGTTCGTGGACGACATGCACTGGGCGGATGCGGCAACCGTCGATCTGCTGCAGTACGTCGCGCCGCGCCTCGAGGCGTCGCGCGCGTTGATCGTGGTCACCTATCGGCCGTCGGATTTGACGCGGACTCGTCATCCATTCGAAGCCGTCAAGCTCGATCTCGAGGGGCGCGGCGTCCTTCGTGAAGTCCCGCTGCAGTTTCTGACCAGCGGCGACGTCGAGCAGTATCTGGCGCTCGAATTTCCCGGCCACCACTTCCCGCCGACGTTTGCCAGCGTGCTGCACGCGAAAACCGAGGGTCATCCGCTGTTCATGGCCGATGCGGTGCGCAGCCTGCGCGATCGCGGCGTCCTGTCGGACGATGGTGGCGCGTGGCACGTCGCCATTCCGCTCGAAGAGGTGGCTGAAGACATTCCCCGCTCGGTCCGCAGCATGATCGACCTGACGCTCAGTCGTCTCGACGACCTCGAGCGGAAGGTGCTGGTGGCGGCGGCGGTGCAGGGCGTGGAATTCGACACCGCAATCGTTGCGCGCGCCGCGAAAATGGATCAGGCCGATGTCGAGGAGCGGCTCGACCAAATCGCGCGCCGCCATGCGCTGGTGCGGATGGTTCGCGAGTTCGAATATCCCGACCGCAGCGTGTCGGTCAAATACCGCTTCGTCCATGCGCTGTATCAGGACGCGCTCTACCGCTCGCTTGGTCCGAGCCGCCGCGCCTCGACCAGCGCCGCGGTCGCGCAGGCGATTGCGACCGCCGCGGCCGGTCAGGTGAATGCGCGCGCCGCCGAACTCGGTTATCTGTACGAAACCGCCCGCGACTTTTCCCGGGCCGCCGAATTCTTTCTGATCGCCAGCGAACGCGCGCGACAGATTTTCGCGGACCGCGATGCCCTGGCACTGGCGCGCCGCGCGATGACCAACCTGCAGGCGCTACCCGAGTCGCCCGAACGGGCGTCGCGCGAAGTGATGAACCTGATGGCGATTGCGCTGTCGATGCACAGCGTCGAAGGCTATGCGGCGCGCGAACTGGAAGCGACTTATGCGCGCGCTCGGCAGCTGTGCGACGAATTGGGTGAACATCCGCTGCGGTTTGGCGTCATCACCGGCATCAGCGCATTTCATTTCATGCGCGCCGAACTGCGGACCACCGAGCAGCTGATCGATCAGTTGTTGCGCCTCTCCGCCCAGACCGGCAATCCCGTGATGCGCATCTGGGCGCTGTGGGTGCACGGCTCCACGTATTCGCACATCGGCGAAAAATACGACGAAGCGTTCGAGCGGCTCGACGAAGGCGTGCGACTCTACACGCGCGATCTGCATCCGGCGTTCATGCTGCTGACCGGCTTCGACGCCGGAATCGGCTGTCAGATGCAGGCGGCGCGGCTGGCCTGGGTGCGCGGCGACGCCGACGACGCCGTTTATCGCAGTGCCTCGGCGCTGCAACAGGCGCGCGACCTGCGCCATCCCTTGATGGTGGGGTTTGGTCTGTTCTTCCACGCCTGGGTCTTGCAGCACCGCGACGAACCGGACGCGGTTCGCGCCGCGACCGACGAGGCGTTGTCGCTGAGCGGCCGCTACGGTTATCCGCAGATCGCGGCGTGGACGCAGATGCTGAACGGCTGGGCGCGCGCCCGGCTCGGTGAAGCGCCCGCCGGCGAAAGCGTGATCCGCGACGGCATTGCTGCGACGGATGCGATGGGAATCACCCTGCTGCGTCCGACATTTCTGGCGTATCTGGCAGAGACCCGGCTGCTTCAGGACGACGCCGCCGGCGCGCTCGATCTGCTGACCCAGGCGGCCGACCTGGCGCTCCGATCTGGCGAATGCTGCTGGTTGCCCGAAATACGACGCCTGATGGCAGAAGCGCACCGCCAACGTGGCGACGCACCCGAACAGATCGAAACGATGCTGAGCGAGGCACTTGCGGTGGCCAGGCGGCAGAACGCCGTCGGTTTTGTCCGGCGACTCGAGGCCCGGCTCGGTCGGTTATAATCGCTGTCCACTAATCCGTAACCTCTACGACCACTGTGACTTCACGAAATCTCGATCCGCACTATTCCTCTGTCGACAGCCTTGCGGCGCAGCGATCGGCGGCGCTGCTCGAACGGAACGCATCGGGCGCCCGGCCGGCATCCGGTCTTGCCCGGCGGCTGCGCCGTGTCGTGATTGCGCTGGCAGTAATCGCCGCCGTCCTGGTGATCGCCGCCATCGTCATCGACCGGCGCGGCAACGCGTTCTTCGAAACCGGACGCGACATCGTCACCGGCGCGCTCGATCCGTTTGCGGCGGCGCTCGCTGCCGGCGACAGCGCGGCCATGGATCGTCTGTATGCGGCCGATTTCGCCGGCACGCGCCTCGGGTTTGAAAGCCGCGAGCTTGCCAGCACCATCGATGGCGCGAGACGTTTCGTCCAGAAGAGCGACAACGCGCCGCAGGATCGAGCCGCGGCGCTCGCGGAGTGGCGCGCGTATCGCGCGAGTTTCACCGCAGTCGATGCGGCCGAATTACACATCGACCAGGTAGAGCAGTGGGGCGGGGCGACGCTCGGCGCAACCGTTCGGTTCGAGTTGATCGGCACGCCGAGCGGTGCGCCGCAGGCCGGCATCGACCGGGCCCGCTTCCGGATGACGTTCGCCCGCACTGCCGACGGCGTCCGCATTAAGTCGGCGTCGTTTCTCGACGGCGACCGTCTGATCAGCGACACGGCCCAATTCACCGACGTCGCCCATGCCGCCGGCGTCGACTTTACCAATCGCTACTATCCGCCCTTCCTGAACGAGAAGATGGCCTTCGGCATGATCCGATACGGTCCCGGCGGCATCACCGCCACGGACGTGGACAACGATGGCTTCTACGATTTGTTCGTGCCGGACGGGGTCGAGTCGAAACTGCTCCGGAACAAGGGCGACGGAACCTTCGAAGACATCACCACCGCCGCCGGCCTGAGCGGGCTCGATGGGGTCAGCGTCGGAGTGTTTGCCGATTACGACAACGACGGTTTCAAAGATTTTTTCGTCAGCCGTACCTTCAAACACAATCAGCTGTTCCACAACAACGGCAACGGCACGTTTACCGACGTCACGGCGAAGTCGCGGATCGGTGAAGACTGCTGCACCACCGTCGCGTCATGGGGCGATTACGACAACGACGGCCTGCTGGATCTGTACGTGGGACGGTACCTGGATCCGCGCACCAAAATTCCGACGACCTTCTACGCACGCAACGGCGAACCGAACCAGCTGTATCACAACAATGGCGATGGCACCTTCACCAACGTCACCGACCAGGCCGGCGTCGGCGAGCTGGGATTGTGTCTCGGCAGCGTCTGGGGCGATTACGACGACGATGGGTTCCTCGACCTGTATGTCGTGAACGACTTCGGGCGCAAGACGCTGTACCACAACAATCGGAACGGTACTTTCAGCGACGTGACGGTCGCGAGCGGCACGCTCGACTACGGCGCCGGCATGAGTGCGTCGTTCGGCGACTACGACAACGACGGCAAACTCGATCTCTATGTCGCGAACATCCGCTCGGAGCACCGCTGGTTTGCGGAACCGCCGACCGTGATGCGCTACATGACCAACAGCTACCGGCAGGGCGTCTGGATGAGCGACATGCCGCTCTACTTCCAGATCTTCCGCCAGTCGGGATTTGGCTTCGTCGATGTGTTCCGGCAGATGGCGTCGGGCAACACGCTGATGCGAAACCGCGGCGACGGCACGTTTGAAGACACCACCTGGAAAGCGAGCGCGAACCCGCTCGGCTGGTTCTGGGGATCGTCGTTTGCCGATTTCGATAACGACGGCTGGCTCGACATCTACTCGGCGAACGGGTGGGTCTACAACGAGCCGCGCAGCGAAATCGAAATGGAGTTCCTCAACAACGTCGTCAGCAAGCAGGACGTCTACAAGACCGGGTTGTTCTTCGACCCGAAATACTTCGGCAAGCGATCGTGGCACGGGTTCGAGCGCAATCGTCATCTTCGCAACAACGGCGACGGCACCTTTACCGAAATGGGCCGGCCGGCCGGAACCGATCTGCTGATGAATTCACGCGGCGTTGCAGTTGCCGACTTCTGGAACCGTGGTGCACTCGACATCGCGGTTGCGGCCTCGACCGACAAGCACGCGCTGCTGAAAAACGGCGTCGGCACCAATCGGCATTGGCTTGGGGTCGAGCTGGTTGGTACGACCACGAACCGCGATGCGGTTGGAGCGCGCGTGTACATAACGATGGGCGACGCGCGGCAAATGCGCGAAGTGGTGCTGGGCGACGGCTATGGTTCGCAAAGCTCGCTGCGGCAATACTTTGGCCTGGCCGGCCGCAGCAGCGTCGACGAGTTGACGGTTCGCTGGCCGAAGTCGGGGACGACGCAGCGTTTTAGCAACGTGGCGGCGGATCGGATTATCCAGATTACTGAAGGTAAACCGGCCGGCGACGCGCTCGTCGAGAAGCACTACAGCGCCGCTTCGCAGCAGGCCGCCCGGTGAAACCGTTGCTCGCGCTGCTGGCCGCGGCCGCGGTGACCGCGGCCGCCGGCTTTGACGACATCACCAGCAAGGCCGGCGTCGCCGCTGCCCATCACAATCGCCGGTTCGAAAATCCCTACGCCCATATCATGGCGGGGTATACCGCGTTGGGCGCCTCGGCGAGCGCCGCCGATTACGACGGCGACGGGTTCGACGATCTGTTCGTCACCGATTCGTCGGCGGACGGCCGCAATCATCTTTTTCACAACAACCGCAACCTGACCTTCACCGATGTCGCGGCCCAGGCGGGAATAGATACCGGCAACGACGCAGGCAACGCCTCGGCCGATTCGCTGTGGCTCGACTTCAACAACGATGGCCGTCCCGATCTGCTGGTGGTGCGGTTCGGCCGCAGCCAGCTCTATCAGAATCTGGGCAACGGCAAGTTCAAGGACGTTGCCAAGGCCGCCGGTCTCGATCGCTACCTGAACGCCATTACCGCGATCGCATTCGACTACGACCGCGACGGCGACGTCGATCTGTTCATCGGCGCCTATTTCAAGCCGGTGAATCTGTTCAAGCCGGATACGCCGAACTTTTTTCCCGAAAGTTTCGAAACGGCGAATAACGGCGGCGGTGTGATCCTCTATCGCAACAACGGCAACGGCACGTTCACTGATGTCACCGACAAATCGGGACTGCAGACCAGCGGTTGGACGCTCGATCTCGGCCACGCCGACGCCGACAACGACGGCTGGGACGATCTCTACGTCGCCTGCGACTTCGGAACGGATCGCTTCTTCGTCAACAAGCACGACGGAACCTTCGCCGACATTACCGAGAAAGCGATCGGCGTCGACACCAAGAAGGGCATGAACGTCGACTGGGGCGACTTCGACAACGACGGCCTGCTGGATGTGTACGTCACCAACATCACCGACGACTACATGAAGGAAGGCAACTTCATGTGGAAGAACAACGGCAACCTGACCTTTACCGACGTGTCGCGCGAGACCGGCACCTACGACACCGGCTGGGGCTGGGGCGCAAAGTTCTTCGACTACGACAACGACGGCTGGCTCGATCTCTATGTGACCAACGGCTGGGTGTCGGCCGGTTCCGAGAGTTATGTGCCGGATGTGTTCGAGATGATTATCAAGCCCGGGCTCGATCTCTCGGACGCGCGCAACTGGCCGCCGATGGGGACCAAGAGCTTGAGCGGCTATCAGAAGAAGCGGTTGTTTCACAACGAACGCGGCCAGGCCTTCACCGATCAGGCGCCGAAATTTGGCGTCGACTCGATTAAAGACGGCCGCGGCATCGCGACCGCCGATTTCGACAACGACGGCCGGATCGACATGTTTGTCGCCAACGCCAACGGCCAGCCGTTCCTCTATCACAACACCATGCCGAACGCCGGTCACTGGGTTGAGTTCGCGCTGACCGGCGTCAAATCCAACAAACTCGCGGTCGGCGCCCAGGTGCGGGTCACGGCGGGCGGCCGGACCCAGCTGCGGTTCGTCGACGGCGGCAACAGCTTCGCCGGCCAGGGGTCGATGCGGTTGCACTTCGGTCTCGGTGCGGCGGCGACGATCGACAAGGTTGAAGTGCGGTGGCCGACCGGCGAGAAGCAGGTTGTCGCGAACGTGCCGGTCGACAAGCTGACGAAAATTAGCGAGGACTCGAGCAAATGAAGCGGATCGCGTGTGTGAGTATCGCGCTCGGCCTGGCGGCCGTGGCAGCGCAGGGCCTCTCGACCGCGGTGGCTGCGGCGAAGGCGGTGACGCCTGCGGCTGGTGTGGCGTCGGAACCGTCCGATCTTTCATCCCTCGAGGCTGCGCTCGCCGCTGCTCCCGACGATCTGCGCGCGGCCAACGACTATCGCATGGCGGTCATTCCGGCGAAACAGTACGACCGGGCGATCGCGTTTTTCAAAAAACTGACCGCCGAACACCCCAACGCCGCGAACGCACACCTCAATTACGGCTTCGCCTACGTCGACAAGATTCCCGACGCCGGCGCGATCACCCAGGTGATTCTCGCCAACAACGCGCTCGGCGAATTCACCAAGTCGCTCGAGTTACGGCCGTCGTGGATCGGGCTCTATACCCGCGGCAACAGCTACCTGTTCTGGCCGCGGATTTTCAATCGCACCAAGTACGGCGTCGCCGACCTGAGCGAGGCGCTGAAGATGCAGAAGACCGAACCCAAGCGCCACTACCACGTCCGCGTCTACGTGTCGCTCGGCGACGGACTGTGGAAGAGCGACGACCTCACGGGCGCGATCAACATCTGGCGTGAAGGCCTGACGCAGTTCCCCGACAACCCCCGATTGACAGCGCGGCTCGCCAAACAGGGTGACGAATTAAAAACGGTGATCGAGGCCGATTACGATCCGCAAAAGCGGGTCGACACCAGCTTGCAGGATCTGTGGACAAATCAATGAAGCGCGCAGCGGTTTGTGCTTTTGCGGCCTTGGTCACCTTCGTCTCGCTGTCAGGCCGGCCGGGCCAAGCGGCCGGCCCGGCCGTCATCCGGTTCGACGAAATCGCGGCGAAGTCCGGCGTCTCGTTCCGGCATCACACTCGCGACTTCAAGGGCAAGAGCGCCGACGTGCTCAAGATGTTCACGTCGGGTGGTGCGTCGGCTGCGGTCGGCGATTTCGACAACGACGGCCTCGACGATCTGTTCATCACCGATTCCGCCGAAGGCACCAAGAGCCACCTCTATCGCAACAACGGCAACCTGACCTTCACCGACGTTACCGAGAAAGCCGGAGTCGGCGGCGGCAACGATCCGCTGTCGATTGTGGCCGACGCCATCTGGCTCGACTACGACAACGACGGCTGGCGCGACCTGCTGGTCGCACGATTCGGCACGCCAATCCTCTATCACAACGAGAAGAACGGCTCGTTCAAGAACGTCAGCGCCCAGTCGGGCCTGAATAAGTTCGGCAACACCATCGCCGCGGTTGCCTTCGACTACGACAACGACGGTCGGCTCGACTTGATGTTCGGCAACTACTTCAAGCCGCAGAACCTGCTCGACGTCGCCGGCATTGAAAAAGATCCGCACGTGCTGCCCAACGATCTCGATAACGCGGTCAACGGCGGCGGCGTCACGTTGTGGCACGGCCTCGCCGGCGGCAAGTGGGAAGAGGTGACCGAAAAGGCCGGTTTCGGCAAGCACACCGGCTGGACGCTCGACATCGGCCACGGCGATTTCAACAACGATGGGCTGCAGGACATTTACCTGGCCTGCGACTACGGCACCGATCGGATTTTCTTCAACAACGGCGACGGCACGTTCCGCGACGCCACCGAAAAAGCGCTCGGCTTCGATACCCGCAAAGGCATGAACGCCGACGTGGGCGATTACGACAACGACGGCTGGCTCGACGTCTACGTGACGAACATCACCGACGAGTACATGAAGGAATGCAACATGTTGTGGCACAACAACCACGACGGCACCTTCACCGACCTGTCGCGCGAAACCGGGACCTGTGAAACGCTCTGGGGCTGGTCGGCGAAGTTCGGCGATTACGACAACGACGGCCTGCTCGATATCTTCGTCGTCAATGGCCTGCGCTCGGCGGGACCCGACAACTACATCCCGGTGCTGGTCGATCTAATCACCAAGCCCGGCGTCGATTTCACCGACGTTCGCGGCTGGCCGAACATCGGCAACATGACCTGGAGCGGCTACCAGAAAAAGAAGTTTTTCAAGAACCTCGATGGCAGCAGCTTCAAGGAGCTGTCGAACGCGGCCGGCGTCGACAACGATAAAGACGGCCGCGGCCTCGGCGTCGGCGACTTCGACAACGACGGCCGTCTCGATTTTTACCAGGCCAACGCCGATCAGCATTCGCTGTTTTACCGCAACGCCACCACCGACGCCGGCCACTGGCTCGAACTGAAGCTGGTCGGAACGCGTTCGAACCGCGATGCGATTGGCGCCCGCGTGACGCTGAAGACCGGCGGCAAGACGATGATCCGCGAGGTCGATGGCGGCAACGGCTACGCCGGCCAGAGCACCCAACGAATCCATTTCGGCCTCGGTGCGAGTACGACCATCGCCTCGATTCAGGTGCGTTGGCCGAGTGGAACGGTGCAAACCGTCAACGCGCCGATCGACAAGATCACCACCGTGCAGGAAAGCGCTGCCAGCGGGTCGCGCTAGTGACGGCCCGCGCGCTCGCGCCTGCCGCGCTCCTGCTCGTGGCCCTGCGGGGCGGCTTTTTCCCGTCTTCCGCACCCAGCACTCAGCAGCAGGCGCCCGGCAGTCAGAGCAACACCCAGCCGGCACCAGCCGCCCAGGATACCCTCTGGCATCACCGCAACCTCGGCAAAGCCTTTTACGAGAATCCGACGACGCAGCAGCAAGCGGTGGAGGAATTCAAGAAGGCGCTCGATCTTGCGCCAACGTCAGCTCGCGAGCGGCTGAACTACGGCTTGGCACTGTTGCGCGCCGCCAAGACGGCGGACGCGATCGCCGAATTGCAGAAAGTCCAGCAACAGGATCCGTCGATTCCGCACACCTGGTTCAACCTTGGCATCGCCTACAAGAAAGACTCGCAGTACGAGAAGGCGATCGCCCAGTTCGAACAGATGGTGAAGCTCGCGCCCGACGAGCCGATCTCGCATTACAACCTCGGCTACCTTTACAAGCTGACCGACAAACCGGCGGAAGCGCTGCGCGAATTCGAACGCGCCTCGCAGCTGGATCCCAATCTCGCCGGTCCGCATTTTCAACTGTTCAACGCTTACCGCGAAGCCGGCCGTGCCGACGAGGCGCAGCGCGAGCAGCAGACCTTTCAGGAGATCAAGCGGCGGCAGGCCGGCGCGGCGATTCCGGAAGATCTCGATTGGAGCGCGTACGCCGAGATTCTCGATACGCTCGATGCGGCGCTCGCGGTCGATCCGGGAACGCCGGCGACATTGAAGTTCACCGATCGCAAACCGCAGGGCGCTGATGCCGCCGCCGACCCGAGCCGGGCCGGACTGCTGGTGGTCGACGCCGACGCCGACGGCAAAGCCGATGTGATTGCGTGGACCGCGGAAAGCGTCCGGTTGTTGAAAAACGGCGAGACGGTGGTGGCGAATTCCGGGTTGGCCGAACTGCGCGGCGTCCGGTCGATTGCCGCCGGCGATTACAACAACGATGGCTTCCCGGATCTCTGCGTTGTGGCCGATGCCGGCGCCGCGCTCTACACGAACACGCGAGGAACGTTCGCCAAAGCGGCAACCGCGTTGCCGGCGGGCGCGTACGTCAAGGCGGTGTTTGTCGATTACGACCACGACTACGACGCCGACCTGATGCTGCTCGGCGACGTTCCGAAGTTGCTGCGCAACAACGGCCAGGCTGGTTTCAGCGACCAGACCGCCGAATTTCCGTTCGTATCGGGCCACGTCATCGACGCCGTCGCGTTCGATTTCGTCAACGACACCACCGGCCACGACGTCGTAGTGTCGTACGCCGACCATAACGGCGTTCTCTATCGCGATCTGCTCGCCGGGAAGTATCGAGCCCAGCCCGTGCCGACCCTGCCGGCCGGCGCCAGCTCGCTGGTCGCCCAGGACATCGACTACGACGGCTGGCTGGACCTCGCAGCGGTGGGTTCAACCGGCCGGCTGGTCCTGCTGAATAAGTCCGGCACGTTCGAACCTTCTGTACCCAGCCCCCAGCCCAGCCCCCAGCCCCCA
>JADMIO011153616.1_pt1 | contig 31114 bp, 41 predicted proteins | sample 8958161 | NCBI WGS metagenome assembly JADMIO01 (sample SAMN16585339, study PRJNA669376) | soil metagenome | isolation source: Crop rotation soil | place: USA: Cullars Rotation, Alabama | collected 2011 | reverse complement strand
ACGGACGCTTCGCCGCGCGAGCCGGGTTGCCAGCCCCGCCCCCATCCCCTATAAGCCGCGACCTTCCGAGCCAAAGGGCCTAAAGCCATGAAAAAGGGCATTCACCCCGACTATCATTTTGTGGACGTCGCGCTGAACGACGGCACCACCTATCGCACCCGCACGACCTGGGGCGAGGCCGGCCAAAAACTGACGCTCGACATCGATCCGACCACGCACCCGGCCTGGACGGGCGGCCAGCAGCAGTTGCTCGATCGTGGCGGCCGCCTGACGCGCTTCAACAAGCGCTTTGCGGAATTCGTGAAGAAATAGGTTTCGTATTGATGTTCTCCCATCGCGCGGACGCGCGATGGATGGGTGGCCGGATCAGGCCCGGCCATGACGGCTGTTGGTATTAAGCGACGCTTTCGCCGAACGCCTGTTCCAGCATGTTGAAATGCGCCTGCACGCCCGGCTTGGGCTCAAGCGCACCGAACAGTTCGTCGTCCAGACGCGCAATGCGGCGATAGAGATTGTCGCTGCGTTCAAGCAGATCGCGCAACGTCGCCGGTAGAAGCTCGACGCCTTCCTCGCGTCCGCCGAAACAGATTTCCTTGGAACCCAGACGATAACGATCGCCCTTTGCGTCTTCGGGGCTCATCTCGCCTTCATGCACAGCACGCTGCACAAGCAACCAGCTGGCAGCCTGCATCAGGCGCGTGGTCACGCGCATGCTTTCGCCGGCGTAAAGCATTGCGGCCTTGCGCGGCAGATCGCGCGATTCCTGGCGACCGCGGCCATCGAGATAGCGCGCGGTTTCCTCAACCAACGCCATGCCTTCGTTGAAGGTGCGATCGAACATCGCGGAGCCCGCGAATTCGCGCAGGTCGAGCGCGGTCGCAGCGTTGTTATCCAATCCAGCCGTCGTCATCGGCATTTGTCCCCGGCGATCAATGCGAGCGGAAGCTACCAACTCAAATCCTAACAGAGAAGCGCAAATGATGCACGAAACGGCTTATGCGCACATCTTCTTCGATAATGGATAACGTACGGCTTCGCATATCTTAACGATGATTTGCGAGGCGTAAGCGCCTTTACCTTTTGAAGAAAGCGTCGGCGGCGGACTTTGTATGCTTGCGCGCCGCAATCGCTTCGCGGCTTCTTTCGATCTCCGCTTCCAACGCAGCGATTCGCGCCTCCAATTCGTGCTCGGAGAAAGCGGAAAGGTCCTGCCCCAGCACTATGTCGGGGTGCTTCTTTTTCGGCAGCAATTCTTCCGGATCGATGGCCATGGCAACGCCCTCTGGAGGCGGTGTAAGTCTCTGTTACAGTAAGAAACAGGTCAATTCTTGAAAGCGAGTGAAATGAGAGCCATTCAGGTTCAACGCGACGGCGGCGACATAAAACTGGTTCTGGGGGACATCGAAAAACCTGCCCTGCGCGATGGCGAAGTGTTGATCAAGGTCGCAGCCGCAGGCGTGAACCACGCCGATCTGATCCAGGCACGTGGCGGTTATCCGCCGCCGCCAGGCGCGCCCGAGACGCTAGGTCTCGAAGTTTCGGGCGAGATCGTGGAGGTGGGAACCAACGTTTCGCAATGGCACGTCGGCGATCAGGTTTGCGCGCTGCTCGGAGGTGGCGGTTATGCGGAATTCGTTGCGGTCTCCCAGCTTTGCCTGTTGCCGATCCCCAAAGGCGTTTCGCTGATCGATGCGGCGGCTCTACCCGAAGTGCATTTCACCGTGTGGACGAACCTGATGGATGCGGCACGGTTGAAAAAGGGTGAAAGCGTTCTGATACACGGCGGATCGAGCGGCATCGGAACGGCGGCGATCCAGCTTTGTGCTACACGCGGACATACCGTGTTCACAACAGCAGGCAGCAAGGAGAAGTGCGATGCCTGCGAGAAACTCGGCGCCACGCGCGCGATCAATTATCGCGAGGAAGATTTCGTCGAGATCGTGAAAGCGGCAACGAACGGCAAGGGCGTGGATGTGATCCTCGATATGGTCGGCGGCGATTACATCGAGAAGAATTTGCGTGCGGCCGCGATCTGGGGGCGCATCGTCAACATCGCATTCCAGAAAGGCATGGTGGCGGAGGTGAATTTCGCCTCCATGCTGATGAAGCGGTTGAGTTTCATGGCAACCACCTTGCGCGCCCGCTCGAACGAAGAAAAAGGCGCGATCCGCGATGCTGTCCGCCGCGAGGTCTGGCCGCTGATCGAGGCGGGCAAGATCAAGCCGGTGGTCGATAGGGTGTTCTCACTCTCAGAGGCAGGGGCGGCGCATGCCCGGATCGCCGAAAGCGCCCATATCGGCAAGCTTCTGTTGAAACCATAAGCCTCAGCCGCTAAAAGGGCCGCCTTCCTCGACATTTGGACGTTCGAGCGAAGGGACGGGGCGGAAAGCCTCGCCCGGGAAAGGAAAAACTTATGGCCGACAAACCACTTATGCCCAAGGCGACCGCTGTATGGCTGGTTGACAACACCTCCCTCTCCTTCGAGCAGATCGCCGAATTCTGCGGCCTGCACCCGCTGGAAGTGAAAGGCATCGCTGACGAGGATGTGGCGAAAGGCATCAAAGGGCAGGACCCCGTGGCATCGGGCCAGCTCACACGCGAGCAGATCGAAGCGGCCGAAAAGAACCCCAAGCTGCGCCTGAAAATGGCGCCGCCGAAATACAAGATCCCGCCGGTGAAGATCAAAAAGGCGCCGCGCTATACGCCGGTGTCGAAGCGGCAGGACAAGCCGGATGCGGTCTATTGGATCCTGCGCAACCATCCCGAATTCGGCGATGCGGACATCATCAAGCTCGTCGGCACCACCAAGGCGACCATCCAGAAGATCCGCGAGCGCTCGCATTGGAATGCGACGAACATAAAGGCCGTCGATCCGGTGACGCTTGGACTATGCTCGCAGCTGGAACTCGATCTGGCGGTCACACGCGTGAATCAACGCCGCGAACGCCAGGCCAAGAAGGCAGCGAAGATGGGCGGCACGCTGAAGCCCGTCGACGACACGCTTGCCTCAGCCCCCGTGGAAGAACACGCAGCCGACGAAGAGTAATCACACCGCTTCTTCGGTTTCCGGACTGCGCGGATCGAGTTCGAGGGCGACGGGCGATGCCTGCTGCGGCATGGGGCTGAACGTATCGCGATATTCGTCCGGTGCGGGCTCCATCTTGCGGATGCGATAAAGCACATACAGAGCAAAGCCGAGGTGGATCACGGCGGTGTAATAAAACAGTGCCTGCGTGCCTGCGCGCGCCGTGACCAGCGCGGCCAGGATCGGCCCAACGACTGACGCGAGAGAATTCACCAACAGTAAAGTGGCCGACGCCTCAACAAAAGCGTCGCGCGGAAGACGGTCATTGGTGTGGGCAACGGCAAGTCCGTAACAGGGCAGCGCCGTCATTCCGAAAACCGTCACGAGAACCAGCGTGCGCCCGATGCTCGTGCCGCCGAAATATCCGAGCGATACCCCTGCTGCTGCGGCAAGCAAAGTGACTGCCACGATCACGATGCGCCGATCCATATGATCGGACAGCCGGCCGACCGGCACCTGCACAATGGCGCCGCCGAGCGCGAACGCGCACATGAAGGCAGCCAGCAATCCTTGATGCAGGTGATGGGCTTGCGCGTAGACAGGGGCGAGCGTCCAAACGGCACCATTCGCCAATCCCACGACGATGCAGCCCATAACGCCGACAGGCGCAACCGCAAACAAACGCGCGGGCCGCAAACGCGGAATGGGCGCGGGTTTCGGTTGGGGCAAGCGTGTGAGCCCCATGGGGATCAGGCATAACGCGTAGAAAATCGCGGAAAGATTGAACAACGAAAAACTTCGCGCACCGCCCGCTATGAGCAGTCCCTGACCGATGATGAGGCCGGTGTAATTGATCGTAAGATAGGAGGCGAAGATGCGTCCGCGCGTTTCGTTCGTCGCGCGGTCGTTGAGCCAGCTTTCGATCACCATATAAAGATTGGCGGCCGCGAACCCGATGCCTGCGCGGATCAGGGTCCACACCACTTCGTTGACGATGAGCGGCTGAGCGATGGCTGTTGCTGCTGCCAGCCCTGCAGCCACAGCGAAAGTGCGGCTGTGACCCACGCGCAGAAGCAATCGCGGGCCTGCAAAACAGCCTATGAAGAACCCGGCGTAATAGGCCGATCCCATGAAGCCGATGGCGAGATCGCTGAAACCTTCGAGATGAGCACGAACGGGCGTGACCGTACCGAGCAGGCCGTTGCCGGTAAGAAAGATGAGCGTCGCCAGAAGAATCGCGGCGACGGCATAAATGTGTTTTCCCATGACGAACGCCGGGACCCGGAATTCAGACGATGTAACGCGCCACCAAAAAACCTGCGATGATAAGCGCGAGGAAGCCGATCATGACATATTCGAGACGCTTTTCGATGAAATTCCGGATCGGTTCCCCGAAATAGGCGAGCAATCCCGCCACGATTCCGAAACGCAATCCGCGTGTGATCGCCGACAGCACGACGAACAGAAAGAGATTGTAGCCCGCGAACCCCGACGCGATGGTCACGAGCTTGTAAGGAATTGGCGTTGCGCCCTTGATGAGGATGATCCACGCGCCGTACTCCGCGTACATGGCGCGGAATTTTTCGAGGTCGTCGCCATAACCATAGACCGAAATGAGCCAGTGGCCGATGGAATCGTAGAGAAGCGAACCGATGGCGTAACCGAGCAACCCGCCCAGCACCGACCACAACATGCACCAGCCCGCGAGCAAAAGTGCGCGCTTTCGATCGGCTAGCGCCATCGGAATGAGCATCACGTCCGGCGGGATCGGGAAAAAAGAAGCTTCGGCAAAGGACACCACGGCCAGCATCATCCAGGCATGGCGGCCTTCGGCATGGCGCATCAGCCAGAAATAGAGTCCGCGCAGGGGTCCGCCGCGCGAAACGGTTTCGGTGTGGCCCGACATTCAAGGTCCGGTCATAAGGCCGGGCCTTCTAACAACCGCGCTCACGTTCGTCCATCCGAGACGCTTGCCCGGTCAATCCGAGTTCTTTAGCGTTCCGCGCTTTCCCGGCGAACGGACCAATGGCGAAGCGTAAACCCGTAAAAACGCGCAAAAGCGCAAAACCGCGCAAAGCGCGCAAGATCACGAAAGCGGCGAAGCCCGCCAAGACAAAGAAACCGGCAGCGGCAAAAGCGCATGTCGCGGCGCGGCCTGCCAAAGGCCCAGGAAAGCGGATTCCCGCGCGTCCGCGCAAATCGCTGATGCGGCGTGTGGGCGATGCGTTGCGCGCCGTACCGCAGGTCAAATTGCGAGTCGGAGCGAGCGCCTATGACCGCGACCTCGACCGCAACGCCGCCAACTATCAGCCATTGACGCCTATTTCTTATCTGGAACGCGCGGCGGCCGTTTTTCCAGACGCGATCGCCATCGTTCACGGCAACGCGCGCACAACCTATGCCGATTACTATGCGCGGTCCCGGCGGCTGGCGTCCGCGCTGCGCAAGCGCGGCGTGAAGAAGAACGACACCGTGACCGTGATGCTCGCCAACACGCCGCCGATGCTGGAGGCCCATTACGGCGTGCCGATGGCGGGCGCGGTATTGAACGCGCTCAACACGCGTCTTGATGCGCCGACGCTTGCCTTCATGCTGGATCACGGCGAGGCGAAGGTTCTCATCACCGACCGCGAGTTCGCCGCGACAATCAAAGAGGTGCTGAAACTCGCCAAGACGAAGCCGCTGGTAATCGATTACGACGATCCTGAATTCCCGCAGAACGGAGAACTGCTCGGTTCACTGGACTACGAAGCCTTTCTCAAGGAAGGCGATCCCGATTTCGTATGGGCCGGTCCCGCCGACGAATGGGATGCCATCGCGCTGAACTATACATCCGGCACCACAGGCAACCCCAAGGGCGTGGTGTTTCACCATCGCGGTGCCGCTTTGATGGGATACGGCAACATCATTTCGGCCAATATCGGCAAGCGACCGGTCTATCTGTGGACGTTGCCGATGTTTCACTGCAACGGCTGGTGTTTTCCATGGTCGTTGTCGGTTGTCACGGGCACGCATGTCTGTCTGCGCTGGGTTCGGGCCAAGGCGATGTACGAGGCGATTGCAGAACACCGCGTGACGCATATGTGCGGGGCGCCCATTGTGATGTCGACGCTATTGAATGCCGCCGACGACGAGAAGAAGGCGTTCGACCATCGCGTGGAATTTGTGACTGCCGCAGCGCCTCCGCCGGAAGCGGTGCTTGCGGCGATGGATGGTGCAGGCTTCAACGTCACGCATGTCTATGGACTGACCGAAACCTACGGACCGGCCGTCGTTAATGACTGGAAGCCCGTTTGGGACTCGCTGGACAAGGTTGAGAAAGCCAAACGAAAAGCCCGCCAAGGCGTGCGGTATCATGCGCTCGATGCGCTCACCGTAATGGATCCGGAAACGATGGAGCCGGTTGCCGCCGACGGCGAAACGCTGGGCGAAGTGATGTTCCGCGGCAATATCGTGATGAAGGGTTATCTCAAGAATCCGAAGGCCACGAAGGAATCCTTTGCGGGCGGCTGGTTCCATTCCGGCGATCTGGGCGTGATGCATGCCGACGGGTACATCCAGCTCAAGGACCGTTCGAAGGACATCATCATCTCCGGCGGCGAGAACATTTCCTCCATCGAAGTGGAAGACACGCTGATCAAACATCCCGCAGTGATGTTCGCCGCAGTGGTGGCGCGCCCAGACGAGAAATGGGGCGAGACGCCCTGCGCCTTCATCGAACGCAAACGCGGTTATGACAACGTGACGGAAGAAGACATCATCGCTTATTGCCGGGACAATCTCGCGCGCTACAAAATTCCCAAGCACGTCGTGTTCGCGGAATTGCCGAAGACATCGACCGGCAAGGTCCAGAAATTCAAATTGCGCGAGATGGCCAAGAGCGTCTGATGGAGCAACAGGCCAGCCGCCATGCACTGATCTTCATCTTCATCAGCATGCTGGTGGATTCGATCGGGCTCGGCATTGTTTTGCCCGTGACGCCGCAACTGATCTCAGAGCTCACCCATCAGGGCATGAGCGATGCCGCGCGCTGGGGCGGCTGGCTGTTTTTCGTATACGCTCTGATGCAATTTCTTTTCTCGCCGCTGATCGGGAATCTGAGCGACCGCTTCGGACGCAGGCCCATATTGATCGTGTCGCTTGTGATGCTGGGTGTGGACTATCTCATTACCGGTGTGGCTCCTACTATCGCGTGGCTGTTCGTGGGGCGACTGCTTTCCGGTATCGCGGGCGCTGCGTATACGACCGCCAATGCTTATATCGCCGATGTCAGTCCGCCGGAAAAGCGCGCGGCAAATTTCGGTGTGGTGAGCGCGGCCTTCGGAATCGGTTTCGTCATCGGTCCCGCCATCGGCGGATTGCTCGGGCAATATGGCGCGCGTGTTCCGTTCTACGTTTCGGCTGGGTTCGCTTTTGCGAACGCGCTTTATGGCCTGATCGTGCTCAAGGAATCTCTGCCGCCGGAACGCCGCCGCGCGTTCGAACTGTGGCGGGCCAATCCGCTGGGCGCACTGATCGCGCTGAAGCGTTTTCCGATGCTGATCGGGATGTTCGGCGTGGTTGTGCTGATGCGGTTGGGACACGACGCCAATCCGGTGGTGTGGACCTATTACACGATGCTCAAATTCCATTGGACATCCGAACAGGTCGGCTATTCGCTGATGGCGGTCGGTGCGATGCTGACTTTGGTTTTCACCTTTGCAACGCGCATCATCATTCCGCGACTGGGCGAGATGCGATCCGCCTATCTGGGGCTGATGTGCGGCGCGGTCGGCTTCTTCGGTTACGCCTATGCCACCGAAGGCTGGATGCTTTACGGCTGGATGGCGGTTTGGGTGTTCATGGGTCTCGTGATGCCTTCGCTCAACGCCATTATGTCGAAAGAAGTCGGCGCTTCGGAACAGGGCGAATTGCAGGGCGCGCTCGCCAGCCTCGGCGGACTGACATCGGTCGCAGCACCGCCGATCCTTTCCAACCTGTTCGGCTATTTCACAAGCAGCGCCGCGCCCATCTATTTTCCGGGCGCGGCGTTCTTCGCGGCAGGCGTGGTCACGCTCATGGCCGCGCTGTTGCTGGCAACAGCGCATCGCACACGGCAAGCCACCGCGTAACCGAATCTGCTTGCTTGATCAGTGGAGGCTGCTTCGCAGCCGTTCTATTTCGTCTTTAAGCCGGAGCTTTTCTTTTTTCAGCGCCGCGACGGCTGTTTCATCCCAGTCGGGATGCGCCATCTCTGATTCGATGCGCTGTTCGAGTTTTCTGTGCTTTTCGGAGAGTTCCTGGATATGCCCTGCTAGTGCCATAAGCTGCACCTCACTCTGTTAAGGCATGGCAGATTAGAACACCAACGGACGCACCTGTCACTTGTTTTCACGGTACTTGCCTTCCAGAGAATTAACGAAGATTAAGTGGGGAAAAGCTGGCAATATAAGGCGCTGTGGAACCACGGTTTTCGGTGCCAAACGCCGGCCAATTTGCGAGAGATTTCCGGCACATGACCCAAGCAGAGGAACAGGCGCTGCGTATCAAGCTCAATGAGCTTGGCCAGGAGCACCGCGCGCTTGATGCCGCCATTGCCGCCCTCATCCAGACCGGAACCGGCGATCAGATACAACTTACGCGACTCAAGAAGCGCAAGCTGATGCTCAAGGATCAGATGCAGCGAATCGAAGACGCGCTACTGCCCGATATCATCGCCTGAGACTCACCGGGTGCGCTTGTGCGCGTACATAGCCTCGTCGGCGCGGGCCATCGCGGTTTCCGCACTTTCGCCCGATTTCAATTCGAACGCTCCATAAGAGAACGTCATGGGAATGGATTGGCTGCGCCATTCGGTGGGCGAGGCTTTCAATTTGTCGGCAAGCGAATCCGCTTTTTTGTAAGCCTGTTCCTGCGTGGCGTGGCTCAGGATCACGCCGAATTCGTCGCCGCCAAGACGTCCCACGATATCGCTATCGCGTACGTTGACGCGCAAGGTTTCGGCGAAATGCGCGAGCACCGCATCGCCGCCGGCATGGCCGTGCGTGTCGTTCACGGTCTTGAACTCGTCGAGATCGAAATAGATCAGGCTCGCCGGCGTTCCGTAACGATCGGAGTAAGCGATGTAGCGTGTGAGTTCGCGCACGAAGGCGCGACGATTCAACAGCGGCAGCAGATGATCCTGGTCCGCCGTCTTCTCGACTTCTTCCAGGCGGGTTTTGGTGTCCTGCAATTCGCGGCGCAGCGATTCCACCTCTCCCATCAGCGTCATGATCGCGTCGCGCACGCTGGGCGTGAACTCGGCTTCGGGGATTCCGTGGACGCTCGCGGTGGCGACGATGTCGACAGGTTCCAGTTTGGCTGCCGCTTCACTGCGGCGCGCATAGGCGGCCGCGCCAACGGCCCGGGAACCTCTACTGGGGGTGGTACGCTCGATCTTCACCCGTTACTCCAGACTCAACCCCTTAACCTTCCGTTGAGGATGGTTCCCAAAGGGTTAACGCTGACGATTATGCCACCTTTCGCGCCCGCGCGGTGGACCTATAATGGGTCGCTTCTTTGCGGGTTCCTCGAATCGGGCAGGAAGCAATGGCCTCTCCCCTTGTCGGCATCATCATGGGCAGCCAGTCCGACTGGCCGACCTTGCGCGCGGCTTCGGCTCTTCTGGATGAGCTGGGGGTGGCGCATGAGCGGCATATCGTGTCGGCTCACCGCACGCCGGATCGGCTCTATGCCTATGCCAAAGGCGCGGCCAAGAAGGGGCTCAAGGTCATCATCGCGGGTGCTGGCGGGGCGGCGCATCTGCCTGGCATGACGGCCTCCATGACCACGCTGCCGGTGCTGGGCGTGCCGGTGGAGAGCAAGGCGCTCAAGGGGATGGATAGCCTGCTGTCCATCGTACAGATGCCGGGCGGCGTGCCTGTTGCGACCTTTGCCATCGGCGAGAGCGGCGCCAAGAACGCGGCACTCCACGCAGCGGCAATCCTCGCACTCTCCGACAAGAAGCTCGCCAGGAAGCTCGATGCCTGGCGCGCGCGCCAGACAGAGAACGTGGCCGAAGCTCCGCAATGAGCCAGCACAAATCTCTCAGTGCTCCCGTTCAACCGGGAGGAACGATCGGGATTCTCGGCGGCGGACAGTTGGGGCGCATGCTGGCACTTGCCGCGGCGCGGCTCGGCCTCAAGACGCACATCTATTCCGACGAGGACAATGCGCCGGCGTTTCAGGTATCGGCGTTTCGCACCCATGCGCGCTACGACAACGAGGCGGCACTCGCGGCGTTCGCAGGCGCTTGCGACGTGGTGACGTTCGAGTTCGAGAATGTGCCGAGCGCGACGGCGGAATTCCTCGCCGATCATGTTCCGGTCAATCCAAGTCCGAAAGCGCTTGCGGTTTGTCAGGATCGTTTGGCGGAAAAGAATTTCGTCGCGTCGTTGGGATTGAAGACGCCGGTGTTTGCTTCCGTTGCTTGCACGAACGATGCGGCGGGGGCCATCGCGAAGGTCGGAACGCCTGCGATCCTCAAGACCTGCCGGCTGGGCTATGACGGCAAGGGGCAGGCGAAGGTCGCGTCTGCCGAGGATATTGGGAAGGCGCTGGCCTCGTTCAAGAGTGCAGCGTCGATATTGGAGTCCTTCGTGGACTTCTCGTTCGAGGCATCCATTGTGGCAGCGCGCGGCGCGGATGGCACGTTCGCGGCTTACGATCCGCCGGAGAATGCGCATGAGAACCACATCCTCAAGCGCTCGACGGTTCCGTCGCGGCTGAGCGCTGCGCAGGTGACCGAAGCGAAGGCCATCGCGCGCAAGATCGCCGATGCATTCGGTTACGTCGGCGTGTTCGCGGTGGAACTGTTCGTGGGGCGTGATGGATCGCTACTGGTCAACGAGATCGCGCCGCGCGTGCACAATTCGGGGCATTGGACGATCGAAGCCTGCATCGTCAGTCAGTTCGAGCAGCATATCCGCGCGATTGCGGGTTGGCCGCTCGGCGATGGATCGCGGCATTCCGATGCGGTGATGGAAAACCTGATCGGCGCGGAAGCGAACGATTGGAAAGCGTTGTCTGCGCACGGCGGCGCGTTGCATCTTTATGGCAAGTCGGAAGCGCGCGCGGGGCGCAAGATGGGCCATATTACGTGGCTCAAACCGAAAACCTGATTTAAGGCGATGTCGGGCGCTTGTTAATGCGGTTGAGGATTTCCTCAAGCGAGGGAAACTTCGCGACTTCCTGTTTCACCTGCGCTTTGAACTTCTCGAAGTTCATTACGTCCTGAATGCGCCGGTCGAGAAAATCGTTGGTCGGCGCTTCGTCGTCGCTATTGTCGTTGAACCAACGCATCAAAACCGACGAATAGACCCCCGCGAGGATGCCGCGCTTGGTGTAGTAGTTGAAGTCGGTCGTGGTGTCGCCGGTCGCGCGCCACATGACATCGACCGTCCGCCACAAGAGTTTCGCACCCAACGGCGCATTTGGCGGCAGCGTTAGGAATGCAGCTGCTCTGCGCGCGGCTTCTTTATCGGGACGCAACACGTCCAGCCGCGCTTTCACCGCTGCGGTGATGCGCTCGCGGATGCGCATGTTGGCGAGATCGAGTTTGGCGATGCGCGCTTCCATCTCGCGGTCGGCGGATGTGGAAAATTCTTCTAACAGATCGAGAGCGCCATTTGGAAAAAGGCGCGCAACGGTTTCCTTGTCCGTTCCCGTCTGTTCGGCGGCGCGTTCCAGCAACTTGTCGGAGAAACCGTCGAAGGCGACATGCGGGAGCGCAGCTTTGAGGATCGCCGCTTTCAGCGCAGCATCGTCGGGCGGAGCTTTCGCGCGCGCGGTCATGCTTCGGAGACCTTCACCCAATGCTTGGTTTCGGTTTCGAAGATGAGCTGCGTGAGATCGGTCATGCGCTGCGGATAGAGCACGCCTTCCAGATGATCGCATTCGTGCTGCACGACGCGGGCGTGAAAGCCTTTCGCTGTGCGCATGATCTGGCGGCCGAGCGTATCGAAGCCGCGATACCGGATGTGCGCGGGGCGTTCGACGAAGCCGCGCAGGCCCGGCACGGAGAGACACCCCTCCCAGCCCCCTTCACGTTCGGGGCCGGCGACCTCGATTTCGGGATTGATCAGTACGGTGAGCGGTGCCGTGTGGTCGTAGCGTTCGGCTTCCGTCAGTCCATCGCTGCGGCCCTCCGGGGCCTGGAAGACGACCACGCGCAAGGGGACGTGGACTTGCGGCGCGGCCAAACCGGCCCCATTCGCGTCGATCATGGTCTCGATCATCGAGTTGACCAGACGGCGGATCATCGGAGCGGTTGGATCCATGACGGGCTGCGCCTTCTTGGCGAGCACCGGATGGCCCATGCGTGCGATCTTGAGAATTGGCATTGGCGGACTATGGGTCTGGGGCGCTGGGCGGTCAAAGCGACCGAATGGACGGCGCTATCGAACAGGAAACTTTATTAGCTTTGATTCTAATGGCATTTTTCCACTATTCGTTTTTCGACTCTGCGCACCCCCCTCCCCCTTCAAAGCCTTTCCTTCATCTGTTTCGCTTATAGGAATATGGGCCTTGAGGGCGGAACGGCAAGCCCCCAAACGCATTGTTCTGCCGGGATAGACAGGCAAAACCGCTTCTGTTATCACCCGCCGCCTTTCCAGAAGACCTTAGGAGTAGCCTTTGCAGATCATCGTTCGCGACAACAATATCGACCAGGCGCTCAAGGCGCTGAAAAAGAAGATGCAGCGTGAAGGCATCTTCCGCGAGATGAAGCTCCGGGGCCATTACGAGAAGCCGAGCGTGAAGCGCGCCCGCGAACGGGCCGAGGCGATCCGCCGGTACCGCAAGCTCCAGCGCAAGCGTCTGCAACGCGAAGGCGTACTGCCGCGCTAAGCGTCTGAAAGAGATTACACAAAAGGCCGCCTTCGGGCGGCCTTTTTGCTTTTAGACTGTAATTAAGAATGACACGCAACCTGCCCACGTCCGCCCGTTAACCGACAATTTTCAAGCGAACCCTCAAGCGGTACAGCGCTTGCTCCGTTACCTGCGGGTAATGGCGTCACAAGAAAAATGCATAAATTTTTGAAGTCGGCCTTCGCGGCCGCTCTGGGTGTTTGGGCTTTCACGGGCGTGGTTTCGCCGGCGGCAGCGGTGCCGACGATGACGATCCTGCCGTCGACGCCGCCCGGTCTGACGAAGGACAAGGCCTACAGCAACATTCCGTGGGAAGGGAATATCTCCGGCTTCTATCAGCACTTCGGCACCGTCGAAGATTATCTCGACAACGAGTTCGGGCCGACGGATGTCGACTATCTGGGCTTCATCTATAGCGGCCAAACCTATTACGCGAGCACAAGCCTGAAGAACGCCGGCCTGAAGCTGGACGTCGACTTTGCCAACAGTTCCAAGAACTATGGCGACTGGTCGTTCGACAATGGCAGCACCACATACAAGATCACCGCTATCGAGCTGATGATCGTGGGCGGACACGACAGCCACGGAAACGATCTGCTGAAGAGCATCGTCTACACCGTGGACGATGCGCACGCTTTCGGCGGCGATTGGAACACGGGTGATTTCGTTACCAACTCGCTCAACAAAGTGATCTGCAAGATCACCGTGCCGCAGACGACCTACAACAAGTGGACGCAGAACAAAGACGATTATCCGAGCAAGGCGCAGTGCCCCAAGCTTATGAAGATTGCCTTCTACGGTTCGTTGGTGAAGACGCCCGAGCCGGCGACCATTGCACTCTTCGCCACCGGCGTTGCGGGAATCGGACTACGCCGCAGCAGGAAATCCTGATTGCTCTTGTTGGGCATGTTGCAGGTCGTTGTTGGCTTGAACTGCCGCCCGCAGTGTGATTTTTCGCGACGCATATAAGGGATTATCCGGGAGCAATTCGTACGCGCCATTTACATATTAACCCTATTTCGAATACGGAAGAAAAAACATAAGTGAGAACAACGGCTTATGCAGGCCCAATTTCGGTCCAAACCTTGCTTGCCGATAGCCCCTTACATGCACCGGATTGGAAAACCGAATGAGTAGAGTTCTTGCTGTTGCCGTATTTTTTGTGAGCGCCCTTTTGCTGCCGGGTATGGCTGCAGCGACGCCCGCGGGGCTGACGGGACCACTTCAAACGTATAGCGCGCCGTTCGGCGCCTCGCATATCACCACCGTCGAGACCTATCTGAACGGCTATTTCGGCGTCACCGACATCACCTATCTCGGCCGCTATACGGGATCGACCGACACCTTTGTCCCTGAATCGGTTCTAAGCGGAACCGGTGCATTCTTCACGATCACCGGAGGCGGTACCGCGAGCGGTACATGGGAGTTCGATCCCGGCAATACCGACTATGTGATCTATGCCGTAACCGTATCCACCTCGGGCAAGGCAGACCTCTACGCTGTCTCTCCGCCGAGCAATTCCGGTCACTGGGACACCAATGACATCAACGGGCACAACCTTTCGCATCTGGATTTCTATGCCCGCCTCGTCACGCACAAGACGCCGGAGCCGATCAGCCTTCTCCTAATGGGCGGCGGTCTCATCGGACTTGGCGCGGTTCGCAAGAAAAAACGCAGCTGACAACGTTGCTTCATAGACGGCAAAAGCCCGCCGCCGGAAATACGGCCGCGGGCTTTTTCCTTATGTGCGTCCCAATGCCCGGCGCAGCAATGCCCCCAGTCGCGGCGGGCGTTCGGCGGTGAGCACGTGGGCGGCGAAGATACGGCCCATCTGAATAACCAACAGCACGGTCGTCACCAGCATCAGTATCGTGGCGCCGACGATTTCGACTGTCGGCGGATGCCAAGGCAGGCGGAACATCAGGAAGAACGGGGTGTAGATCGGAATCCACGACAACACAGTGGAGATCGTGCCGTTGGGATCGTGCAGCAGAGCGGGCATCATGATGAGCGGCGCCATGACGAGTATCATGGTGGGACCAACGAGCGCCTGCGCATCCTGCACCGAGGTCGCCATCGAGCCGATGGCGAGGAAGATCGAAGCATAGATCAAAAGGCCGCAAACGAAGCACAGCAGCAGCATGGGCAGCAGACCGGTCGTCAGGATGCTCATCAACAACCCGCCGATATTCGACACCGCGCCGGGCAGGAAAATACCGGCGCCCACCAACAGCATCGCGGCCCAAAGAACGAGCGTCAGCAGCGACGCTGCCGCCGCGCCCAGAAGTTTTCCCGCCATGAACTCGACCGGCGTCACGCAGGAGAGCATCACTTCCACGATGCGGCTCGATTTCTCCTCGATCACACCGGACAAAAGCGCGCCCGCATTCATGAAGATCGTGAGCAAAAGCAGAAACGCGAGCACCGCGGGCGCATAGGTGCGCGCCTGGTCGGCGAGCGACAATTCGTGATCGCCGCTTGTGGCGGCCGGATCGAAGGCCCTTAGCTTGGCGTTGGGCTTGAAGGTTTCGGGCGGTACGTCGGGGGCATATTTGGCGAGCGTCTGGCGGCGCAATTCCTCGGTCAATGCGCGGCGGACGAAGTGCTCGAGTTCGGGATCGCTTGCGTTGACGCTCCAGAATTCGGCCTCGGGGCTGTCCTTGGCGGCGGAAAAGCCCTGCGGTATCGAGACCACGGCATAGAGCGAGTTCGTGTTGGAAAGACGCTCGTTCACGGCCAACGCAAACGAGTCGTCATTCGAGCCGCCGAGATTTCCCGGCGGCTGGAAATGGAAACGCGGGCGCGGCGGAACGAACGCCACCTTGTCCTTGTGAAAAGGTTCGGTGAGCGAAACGATGCCCGGCGCGCCGCCCGCCTTGCGGAATTGCGCGAGCGTTTCGGGATCTTCGGATTGGGTATCGAGAATGACGGCAATGGCGGGCAGACGCACGCGCAACGCTTTCATGTCGAGATGAGCTTGGGCGTAGGCGGAGAGTGCATCGCGTTCTGCGATTTCCGTGTCCTCGCGCACGGCCTTGACGATGGCGAAGGCGTATTGGCCGCCGGTGCGATCGACGATCGTGAAGTTGCGCGTGGGCGTCTTGCTTTCGATCCATTGCGGCACCACCCCGCCGACCACCACCCAGATGGGGAACATCACCAGGCTGATGATGAAGCCGCGGCGCGTGACATATTTGAGAAATTCCGAACGGGCGACGAGAAGGGCGCGTCTCATTGGGCGGCCTCCGCCTCGCGGCCGGCGAGCGAGACGAACACGTCCTGCAAGCTCGGCTCGGAAAGATCGAAGTGCGAAAGCGCCACGCGCTGTTCGAAACAGGCGGTGAGCAGCGCGCCGCCATCCGCGCCTTCCTTCAGCGCCACATCCCAATAGGGCTGTTCGGGCGCGGGCGCCGTGACGCTTGCCACGCCTTGAAGATTTCTCAGGAAGCCCAGATCGGCTTCGGCGCCGATGCGCGCTCTTCGCGGCAAAAGACGGTGCGCTTGCGAAAGCGTGCCGTCGAACACCTTGTTGCCGTGAGCAAGGATGATGAGATGGTCGCAGAGCCGTTCGGCCTGTTCCATCGTGTGGGTGGAGAACAGGATCGTCTTGCCCTCGCGCGCCAGCGTGCGGATCGCGCCTTCGAAGCTTTGCCGATTGAGGGGATCGAGGCCGGAGAACGGTTCGTCGAGAATGAGCACGTCGGGGTCGTGCGCAAGGGTGGCAATGAACGCCACTTTCTGCGCCATGCCTTTCGACAAACCTTCGACGCGGACACGCGCGAATTGCGAAAGGCCGAACCGGGACAGCATGTCGTGGGCGCGCTTATACGAGGCGGCGCGATCAAGACCTTTCAACTGCGCGAAATAGGCGATGACGGCATCGGCGCGCATGCGTTTGTAGAGGCCGCGTTCTTCGGGGAGATAACCGATGCGGTCGCGCACCGTGCCGGGGTTCTCGCCCAGGATGCGCAAGCTTCCCTGATCGGGCCTCATCAAGCCCAGCATCATCCGCAGGGTGGTGGTTTTGCCCGCGCCGTTGGGGCCCAAGAAGCCCAGAATGCGGCCCCTGGCGTGCGCAAAGGACAACTCGCGCACGGCGGTGAAATCGCCGAAGCGTTTGGTGACGTGGTCGAGTTCGAGCGCCGGTGCCGACATGATTTCCGAAAAGCCAGATTGCGCACTTCCTTGCACGCATCTCAAGCGCCGCGCCATTCCTGCGCGGGCCAATGGCTAAAGGACGGCTAAAAAGAAAGAGGCCGCATGGGCTGGATGCGGCCTCTTCTCACTAACGCAAATGCCAGGGGGGATTATTGGCTTTGCGCAACTGAACTGTTGGCGGGCGTGAGCACGACCTTGCGGCTGTCGGCGAACTGGCGGCCCGTATAGGTGGTGCCTTCGGCGGTCAGCTTGGCGATCGTTTCGCCGTTGGCGGATTTGAGCGTCAGCGTGCCCGGCGTAGCGGACCAGCGGGCGATCTTTTGCGCTGCAGCAGGGCAAGCGGCATCGGCCGTTGCCGTGCCGGCGTCATCGGCTTCGGCGGCGGCGAGCGTCACGTTGCAGGGGGCGGCGGAGGTGCCGATGGCCACCTTCCATGACCCGGCGACCGGAGCGGCCTGGGCAGCAACGGTACCAGCCAAAAGGACGGAGGCCAGGAGGCCGAGGGCTCTGATCTTGGTCATGTGAATAATTCCTTCAAGATTTCGTATTTAACAATAGGGGCGGGCCGGCGCCTCTTCAAGGGGCGAATTGCTGCATTTGCGAGCGACCATTCGCAAAGTGGGCCGGAAACAGGCTCAAAACCGCCTTTTCTTGCTGCACCTGCGTTCTCGGTAATCAAGCCATGCATAGAACGCGAAGCTTTCGGGGCTTATGCTTTCGGCCAGGCAATCGGAGGCTTCCATGGACATTCAGGTGCTGAGCCCGGCCATCGGGGCGGTGATCAAGGGCGTCGATCTTTCCCAGAAACTGAGCGACGGGGATGTGGCCGAAATCCGCAAAAGCCTGCTCAAGCATCAAGTGATTTTCTTCGAAGACCAGCATCTGACGCCCGTGCAGCATCGCGATTTCGCGTCGCGTTTCGGCGCGCTGCACACCCATCCGCTTTACCCGGGCGTGGAAGAAGCCAAGGAGCTTTTCATTCTCGACAACCATGCGGGCAATCCGACCGACAACGATGCGTGGCACACCGATGTGACGTTCATCGAGACGCCGCCGATGGGTTCGATTTTGTACGCAAAACATTTGCCGCCGACGGGCGGCGATACGGTGTGGTCGAATATGCGCGCGGCCTATCTGGGATTGTCGGCACCGTTCCGCGAATTCCTGAAAGGGCTCGACGCGGTGCACGATTTCGCGCGCGGCTTTCCGACGACGGGAACGGTGGCAAAAGCGGCGGGCGAAGACAAACACGCCAAGGCGCGCGCCGAACATCCGCCGGTCGTTCATCCTGTCATCCGCACGCATCCGGAAACGGGTGAGGACGGCTTGTTCGTCAACTACGGATTCACTTCGCGCATCCTCGGCGTGAGCCGAAAGGAGAGTGCGGCGATATTGAAGCTGCTGCACGAACACATCCAGCAACCGGAATATCTGGTGCGCTGGCGCTGGACGCCGAATGCGATTGCCTTTTGGGACAATCGCGTGACCCAGCACTACGCGGTCAACGATTATCTGCCCCACCGCCGCATCATGCATCGCGCGACGATCATGGGAGATCGGCCTTATCAGGCGACGCGGATGAAGCTGGCGGCGGAGTGATTACGCTCTGTGATACGGATGTCCCGCTAGAATCGTAAGCGCGCGATATATCTGTTCCGACAGCATCGCGCGCACCATCAGGTGCGGCCAGGTTTGCGGGCCGAAGGCGAGGCTTCTTCCGGCGCGGATTTTTGGCAGCGGCAGCAAGCCGTCGGGGCCGCCGATCACGAAGACGAAATCCTTTGTGCCCGCGTCGCGCAGGGCGCCGAGCATTTCGGCGAAGTCTTCGCTCGTCATGCCCTTGCCCTTGGCATCGAGCAGGATGACATGGGCGCCATCAGGAACGCGGGCGGCGAGGCGTTCGCACTCTTCCGTCATGCGCTGCTTGGCATCGCTTTTCTTGGAGACGGCAATTTCTTCAACCGCAACCGTCTGAAAGCCCAGGCGGCGGCCCATCGCGTTGGCGCGGCCGATGAAATCTTCCGTGAGGGTGGCTTCCGGCGTGCCGCGGGCATGACCGACGGCTAACACATGCAGCCGCATCTAGCGCGCCGCGGCCCGTTCGGGTTCGCCCACCGACCACATGCCTTCGAGATCGTAATAGTCGCGCACTTCGGGACGGAAGACATGAACGATCACATCGCCCGCATCGACCAGCACCCAATCGCCTTGTGCCGCGCCATCGACAGGACGCGTGCCGTAGCCGGCTTCCTTCAGGCGCCGCGCGAGATGTTCGGCGATGGAGGCGACATGGCGCGAAGAACGGCCCGTCGCGATCACGATGGTGTCGGCGAGCGACGACCGGCCGTGGAGCGGGATGGTCACCACGTCTTCGGCCTTGTCGTCGTCGAGCGATTTCAAGATACGGGGAAGGACGGAGGGTTCTTCAACCTTCTGAGCGACAATCTTTGCGGCATCCGGTTTCGCGGCTTTGGCTTTTACCGCCTTCTTTTTGGCGGGCGCCTTTTTGGCGGCGGGTTTCTTGGCAGTCAGAACGCGGTCCTCCGAATGGTCAGCACTCCCCATGTGCGGCGTTGTTCTATCACGCGGGCAGCAGGTTCACAAAGATTTCGCTTTTGGCACAGTTCTCTCGAATGGCCGTCGAACTGAGCGGATTGCGCGGGCCGTCGAGCATGGCGATGGCGGGCGGTTGGGCTTGCGCCAACCTGCGGTAATCGCAGGTGCGGCCATGACAAAAGCGGATCGCGGGCTTTGCGCGCAGCATGGCCATGATGCTGCCGGGCCGCGTGACGACCGCGATGGGAACGGTTTCGACAATGTCCTGCCAGCGCTTCCAGCGGCGGAACTGATCGAGGTTGTCGCTGCCCATCAGCCAGACGAAATTCACCTCGCCGAAGCGGCGCTTGAGCTTTATCAGCGTATCGATGGTGTAGCGGGTGCCGAGCGCGTGTTCGATATCCATCACCACGATGCGCGGGTGGCCGACGGTTTCGGTGTTGGCGAATTCGAGACGGCGCGTCAGCGGCGCCATGCCTTGGCTGGGCTTGAGCGGATTTTGCGGCGCGACCAGCCACCAGACGTAATCGAGGCCCAGTCTTTTGAGGGCAACCTCGCTGATGTGAATGTGACCTGCATGAGCCGGATTGAACGAGCCGCCGAGCAGGCCGATCTTCAGGCCCGATGCGATCGGTCCCGGCGGCTTGATCCACGGAAAGGCTTTGCGCTTCACGGCCTCGTCTGCCCGCTCCCGCGCACGATGTATTTGAAGGTGGTGAGCTGTTCGACGCCGACGGGACCGCGCGCGTGCATCTTGCCGGTGCCGATGCCGATTTCCGCGCCCATGCCGAATTCCGCGCCATCCGCGAATTGCGTGGAGGCGTTCCACAACACGATGGCGGAATCGAGCGCCGAGAGGAAATGCTCGGCCACCTGCTTGTCTTCGGTGAGTATGGAGTCGGTGTGCTGCGAGCCGTAAGTTTCGATGTGGCGGATCGCATCTTCCACGCCGTCAACGGCTTTCACCGCGATGATCGCGTCGAGATATTCGGTGCGCCAGTCTTCTTCGCTCGCGGCTTTGGCGGCGGGAAAGATCGCACGCACGGATTCATCGGCGCGGATTTCGCAACCGGCTTTGGCAAGATCTTCGAGAATGGGAAGGCCGTGGGATTTGAGAACGCTTTTGTCGATCAGCAGCGTTTCGGCGGCACCGCAGATGCTGGTGCGGCGCATCTTGGCGTTTACCGCGATGGCGCGCGCTTTGCCGAGGTCGGCTTTTTCGTGGACGTAGACGTGGCACAAACCTTCCAGATGGGCGAGCACGGGCACGCGGGCTTCGCTCATCACGCGGCCCGTCAATCCTTTGCCGCCACGCGGGATGATGAGGTCGATGGTGTTGTTCAAACCTTCGAGCATCAGGCCGACGGCAGCGCGATCCGTTGTCGGCACGCGCTGGATGGCTGCTTCGGGTAGGCCGGCTGCGCGCAAGCCTTCGAGCAATGCTGCGTGAATGGCGGCGGAGCTGTGCGCGGATTCCGAACCGCCGCGCAGGATGGAGACATTGCCCGCTTTGAGCGCGAGTGCGCCCGCATCTGCCGTCACGTTGGGACGGCTTTCATAGATGATGCCGATGACGCCGATGGGCGTGGCGACACGCGAAATGTCCAGACCGTTGGGCCGCGTCCAGCGCGAAAGTTCGCGCCCCACCGGATCGGATAGCGCCGCCACGTCTTCCAGGCCCTTGGCCATCGCTTCGATGCGCTTTTCGTCGAGCGCGAGACGGTCGAGCATTGAAGGCGAAATGCCGTTGGCTTTCGCTTTCGCCATATCTTCGGCGTTGGCAGCGAGGATGTCTTTGGTGTGAGCGCGCAACGCGGAAGCAGCGGCACGCAACGCCTTGTTCTTCGTGTCGGTGGAGGCTTCGCGCACGGCGCGTGCTGCGGCGCGCGCGGACTGTCCCAGCGCGAGCATTTCGCCGGCGAGTGCTTCCTTGCTGTCCGCTCTCACATTCATTGGCCGGTCACCACGAGGTCGTCGCGATGGATCATTTCATCGCGGCCACGATAGCCCAGAATGGCCTCGATTTCGACGCTGCGCTTGCCCGCAATGCGTTCGGCATCGGCGGCGCCATAGGCGGCCAATCCGCGGGCGATTTCGCGGCCGTCGCCGTCGCGCACGATCACGGCATCGCCGCGTTCGAAGCGGCCGTCGATCTGCCGGATGCCCGCGGGTAACAGGCTTTTGCCTTCGTTCAATGCGCGCACAGCACCCGCATCGATGATGAGTGCGCCATTCGGCTTGACCACACCGGCGATCCAGCGCTTGCGCGCGGCGGCGGGCGTGCCGCTGGCGAGGAAACATGTCGAACGCGCACCGTTGCGGACGGCGCTCAACGGATGATCGGTCTTTCCTTTGGCGATGAGCACGCACGCGCCCGCACCGGTCGCGATCTTGGCGGCGATGAGTTTGGAGGCCATGCCGCCGCGGCCGACGCCGGAGATGGATTCTCCTGCCATCGCTTCGATTTCCGATGTGATGGCGGAGACTTCAGGAATATGTTTGGCATCGGGATTGCGCGTGGGATCGGCTTCGTAGAGTCCGTCGACATCGGACAGCAGGATCAAACAATCCGCTTCGACCATGCTGGCGACGCGCGCGCCCAATCTGTCGTTGTCGCCGTACCGGATTTCGGTGGTCGCCACGGTGTCGTTCTCGTTGATGACGGGAACAGCGCCGAGCGCGAGAAGTGTGCGCATGGTGGCGCGCGCGTTCAAGTAGCGGCGGCGTTCTTCGGTATCGCCAAGTGTGAGCAGGATTTGCGCGGCAACGATGTTCTCGCCCGCGAGGATATCGGCATAGGCTTCGGCGAGACGCACTTGTCCGGCGGCAGCAGCGGCCTGGCTTTCTTCAAGACGAAGCGCACCGGGTTTCAGATTGAGCGCACGACGGCCGAGTGCGATGGCGCCAGACGACACCAAAATCACTTCGCAGCCTTCGCGTTTGAGCGCTGCGATATCGGCGCAAAGCGATTTCAGCCAATCGCGGCGCAAAGATCCCGTTTCGCCATCCACCAGCAGCGCGGAGCCGACCTTCACGACCAGCCGCCGGCAATCTTTCAGCGGATCGCTCATGGCGTCCACGCACGTTGCTTGACGGGTTCGGGCTTCTGCTTCTTGCGGCGCTTGACGATCTCGCGGGCGAGCGCACGCAGGATCTCGTCGATGCCTTCGCCGGAGACGCCGGAAATCAGATGCACCTTGTGACCGCAGGCTTTTTCGAGCGACGCCTTTTTCTTGGTCAGCGCGGATTTCGGGATAGCGTCGATCTTGTTGAGCGCGACGATCTCGGGCTTGTCGCTCAAGCCATGTCCATAGGCTTCGAGTTCGCCGCGGATCGTCTTGTAGCTTTTGGCGATCTCGGATTGCGTGCCGTCGATCAGATGCAGGATGACGTTGCAGCGTTCGGCATGGCCGAGGAATTTGTCGCCGAGACCCACGCCTTCATGCGCGCCTTCGATGAGGCCGGGCAGATCGGCGAGCACAAAATCGGTTTCGTCGATGCGCACCATGCCGAGCTGTGGGGCGAGCGTGGTGAAGGGATAGTCCGCGATCTTCGGTTTCGCGCTTGAGACGCGCGACAGGAATGTCGATTTGCCCGCATTGGGAAGACCGATCAAACCGGCATCGGCGATGAGTTTGAGACGAAGGATGATCGTCTTTTCTTCGCCGGGCTGGCCGGGATTGGCGTGGCGCGGGGCCTGATTGGTGGAGCTTTTGAAATGGGCGTTGCCGAAGCCGCCATTGCCGCCTTTCAGCAGCAGCAAGCGTTGGCCCGTCGTCGCGAGATCGGCGATCAGCGTTTCGCCGTCTTCTTCCAGAATCTGCGTGCCGACGGGTACGCGCATCACGGCATCGTCGCCGCCCGCGCCCGTCATCACTTTTCCCATACCGCCTTCGCCGTTCTTGGCGCGGACATGCTGCTGGTAGCGGTAATCGATCAGCGTGTTGAGATTTTCGACCGCCTCGGCCCAGACATCGCCGCCCTTGCCGCCGTCGCCGCCATAGGGGCCGCCATATTCGATAAACTTCTCGCGGCGGAACGCGACGCAGCCGTTACCGCCGTTGCCGGACTGGATATAGACCTTGGCTTCGTCGAGGAATCTCATGCGGCGGACTTTCGAAACGTCTTGCGCATGACGGGACGATGCGCGGCGCGGCGCGCCACCACGTCGAAGCCCGCGCGCGCAAACGTCGAGGCGACGCCGGTATAGACGGTCGATGCGCCTTTCTTTTCTGCCGTATCCCAGGGATAGGCTTCGAGCGCGGGCGCGCCTTGCTTCCTGGCTTCCTTCACCGCTGCCGCGATCAACGCCGTCGTCACGCCCTGCTTGCGGTAGCCTTTGCGCACGTAGAAGCACGACAACGACCAGACAGGTTTGTCGTCAACGGGCACGAGCATTCGCGAACGATCGAGCACGGGAAGATCGCTGCGCGGCGTGAGCTGGCACCAACCGACCGCCACGTCGCCGTCGAATGCGAGCAAGCCGGGCGGCGGACCTTTTTTCACAATGCGTTTGAACGCGGCCTTGTTCACCGGCCCCTGCCCTTTCACGAAACCCGTTCGCGCCATTCGCCACCACATGCACCAGCATCCGCTGCACGCGCCGTTGGGACCGAACAGGTCTTCGAACGCGGGCCACAGATCCGGTGTCAGTGGACGGATGGAAAGCGCGCTCATGCGGCCTTCTTTCTCCCGAAATTCTCCCGATGGAGAAGCACGAGGTTGCAATAGACCGCGTGACCGCGGGCCATGCAATCGCGCGGTTCGACGCCGTTGGGCACCGCGCCCAGTTTGGCCAGAACGCGCCCCGAAGCGGGGTTGTCGTGGAAGCGGCCGGCCCAGACGCTGGTCGCCTTCAGGTCATGAAAGGCAAAACCCACGACGCGCTTGGCGGCCTCGGTCGCGTAGCCCTGTCCCCAGTAGGGGCGGCCGAGCCAGTAACCAAGTTCGAACTGACCATCCTTCAGGTGAAGGCCGATGCTTCCGACGTGGATGTCGCCCGCCTTGCGAACGATCGAAAAACGATAGGCCGTGCCGGAGGCACGCGTTTCAATCGACTTCTTGAGAAAATCCTCGGCGTGGGCGCGCGTGAAAGGATGCGGCACGCTCGCGAGATTCTTGGCGACGTCGTAATCGCCCAGGAGGACGACCGTCGACGGGATGTCGGCCTCCTCCGGCGGGCGCAAGAGCAATCTCTCCGTTTCCAATCGGCTACACATGTTCCCTCTCCATCGCGAGGAAACAAAAAGGGAGATGGCGGACCATCTCCCTCGCATACGATGAGCCGCCAATTGGATGGCGGCCTATGTCTTCAGCCGCCTTATTCTGCCGCTGCCTTCGCCGCCGGCTTTTGCCACGCAAGTACCGACACGTACGTACGGCGCTTGAAGCCCGTCTTGAAGGCAACGTTTCCGTCGCGCGTCGCGAACAGCGTGTGGTCCTTGCCCATGCCGACACCTTCGCCGGGGAAGAACTTCGTGCCGCGCTGACGCACGATCACGTTGCCGGCGCTAATCGATTCGCCGCCGAACTTCTTCACGCCGAGGCGTTGGCCTGCCGAATCGCGTCCGTTGCGCGAGGAGCCGCCTGCTTTTTTGTGCGCCATGGTCTTCTGCCCTTAGCCGCTGATCGCGGTGATCTTGATCTTGGTGAAATGCGCGCGTCCGCCACGCTTGCGGTGCGTGTTCTTCCGGCGCTTTTTCTTGAAAGCGATGGTCTTGGGACCACGGCCATGTTCCAGGATTTCAGCCGCCACGGAGGCGCCCTTCACGAGCGGCGCACCGGCTTTCGGGCTGTCGCCGCCGAGCAGGAGCACTTCGCCAAGGGTGAGGGTGGACCCCACATCGCCGACGATACGGTCGATCGAAAGGACCTCGTCCTTGACGACCCTGTATTGCTTACCGCCGCTGCGGACCACCGCGAACATAGCTAAATCCTTGAAACAAAAGAGTTTCCACGCGGAAACGGTCCGCGCGGGAGCGGCGCACTATAGTCAGCGGAAAGTGCGGGTCAAGCCGCGAAATAGCGCCATCCGGCCCGCAACCCATTATTCCCCAAGGCGTTGCCGGAAGGTAGCGGCGAGGGCCCATCAGTATGCGTAAGTCGGCGTTCGGGGCGTGTGTTGCCCTTTTGGCTTTGGTCCGTCCGGCCATGGCCCAATTCGACGAGGACAAGAAGGAAGACGGAACCCTCTCGCTGCTGTTCGAGAACGACCTCTTCTATGCCACCGACCGGGACTATTCGAACGGCGTGCAGGTCGCCTGGACGACGGGGCCGGCGGACAATGTCGACTGGGCGGTGAATCTGGCGCGCGCCATGCCGTTCTTCGGCGACGAGGGCGAAGTGCGCATGAGCTATGCGCTGGGTCAGAACATCTACACGCCGAGCGACATCACCCTGCGCAATCCGCCGCTCACCGACCGGCCTTATGCGGGATTTCTCTATGGCAGTGTCGGCGTGATCCAGAGGAGCAAGATCGATCTCGATCAGTTGCAGATTCAGCTGGGTGTGATTGGCCCCGCATCGCTCGCGAAGGAAAGTCAGACGCTCACCCATCGCATCATCAACGATCGCGAACCGATGGGCTGGCATTATCAGTTGCGCGACGAGCCGGCGGTGAACATCACCTACGAACATTCCTGGCGCTTGCGTTTGCCGGTGGTTGCGGGTTTCCAGTTCGATGTCGATCCGCATATCGGAGCGGCCATCGGCAATGTCTACGATTATGCCAATATCGGCGGCATGGCGCGGTTCGGATGGAATGTGCCGGACGATTACGGGCCCATCCGGATCGATCCGAGTTCGCCGGGATCGAACTTTTTCGAACGCGCCGACAACGGGCCGATTGGCGCTTATGTGTTTGCCGGCGTCGATGGACGTGCGATTGCGCGCAACATCTTTCTCGACGGCAACAGTTTCGTGGACAGCAGGAGCGTGCGCAAAAAGACCTTCGTGGGCGATCTGCAGCTCGGCGCCGCAATCACGCTGGGCGGCACGCGCATCACCTACACCCATGTGATCCGAACGAAGGAATACAAGACGCAGGCCGACAACGACCGCTTCGGCGCGGTGAGCGTGTCGTTCCGGTTCTAGATCAGGCTTCTTTTGTCTTCTGCGGAATGAATTTTCCGATCAGCCCGATCAAGGAAAGCGCAAGGCCCACGAACACGCACAGCCATTTGGCGTCGGTCGCGGTGCTGCCGATCATGACGGTGCGCTCGCTTACGCCGCGCATCACCCAGCCGAGTTCGGTGGCGTTCTCGACCGCATCGAGCAGCATACCGGCGAGCGGGACCGCGCAGAGAAACGACAGAATGCGGCGCGCAGTGCCGGGTTTGGGTGTGAAACGCTCGCGCGCAGCCAGTGCGCCGTAAAAAAGCGCAAAGCCCCACAGCGGCATGAACAGATAGTCGAAGCCGAGGTTGAAGCCCGCCAGGATCGCCCGCCGCGAGGTGCTCCAGGCAACCAGGATCAGATTCACGTCGTCGACCGTGGTGGCGCGCTGAAGATCGGCGGTGCCGTAGCCGGTGGCCGATTTGAGCTTGGTATCCAGGACGGCGAGGAGCGCAAAGGCCCCGATGGCGCACAAGCTGGTCCATGCCCAGCGGCGATTCAGGCTGCGAACCGGAATCTGGAACTTCATGCTCCCCTTCCCCCTTTGAGGAGCGGGAGCCTAGCGCAAGGCCATCCTATTTACGACGTGGGCTTAGTTGGCGATGTGGGGGTTGAAACCCTCATAGACGAGGATGTCGCCCCGCCAGACCTCGAATGTGCGGTGGGTGATGCCCGGCAGGGACGAAGCCAGATCCTTGGCATCGGTGTCGGACGCGCATTGTGCGATCATCAGACAAGCCAGAGCTTTCTGACGATTGAGGTAATGTATTTGATAGCTTGACATGGCAACTCCCCATTGGAGGCTAGGCGGGAGCATGGAACCGTCTCTCAGCCGTTGACGCCCTTCGAACTTCATCAACGATGGAAAAATTCTGCCCCCGTTTCGACGCCTTGTCGAGCTTTATTCAAAAGTTCCCGAATAAAACTTTGTCGGATATTGGACAGGCATTACTTCTACCGATGTCAGCAAGTATTTTTTAGCCCTGAGCACCGATGCGCAAGCTGTTGAACACCATCTACAATTTTCACTGGGTCGTGCGCGGCGAGATCGCACGCTCCGCACAGGCACATTTTCGTGGCCTTTCGGTGATATTGGCGTCACAAAAAATTCGCGGCCTGATCAATCTGCGCGGTCGCAATCCCGATTACGGATGGTGGCGTTACGAGACGCAAGTTTGCGAGCGGCTCGGCGTGGCGCATTTCGACACCATGTTGGATTCGCGCAAATTGCCGACGCGCGAAATGCTGACAGACCTGTTCGCAGCTTTCGACAAGACGCCGCGTCCGTTTCTGGTCAAATGCTCCGGCGGGCAGGATCGTTCGAGCTTTGCGGCCGCGCTCTATCTGATCCACACGCGCGGCTGGAAAGGGCGCGCCGAAGCCGAACGGCAATTCGCGCGCTGGCCTTATCTGCACTTTCCTAAGGAGCATCAGCGCTGGCTCAAACCGTTCATCGCTTACGCGCAGGTTGAATCGGGCGGAGCCGAAATCGCCAAATGGGTGCAAGGAAAATACGACCCGCATCATTTCGCGGAATGGCTGGACGCGAACGGCCATGAAGGCACTTACAAGGAAGTGTTCGCAAAGCCGGAAGCAAGCCGCTGGCAATGGTGAAGCTGGAGATCGCGCCGGGGGTCGCGCTGTGGCGGGAGATGCTCGATCGCGACGCGCAGAAAGCGTTGCTGGATGCGGTTTTCTCACGCGTGAAAATCGCATCGTTTTATAAGCCGGTGATGCCAAAGAGCGGCGCGCCATTTTCGGTCGAGGAAACCAATTTCGGGCCGCTCGGCTGGGTTTCGGATCGCGAAGGCTATCGCTATGCGAAGACGCATCCGGTGACAGGCAAAGCGTGGCCGGATATTCCGCCTTTATTGCTTGCGCTTTGGGATGAGGTCGCCGGTTATCCGAAGCCACCGGAATGTTGCCTGGTCAATCTCTATCGCGGCGGCGCGAAGATGGGGTTGCATCAGGATCGCGACGAAGAGGCGCTCGATGCGCCGGTGCTTTCGGTTTCGCTGGGGGATGAAGCGATGTTCCGCATCGGTGGGGAGACGCGCAAGGGATCGACCGCGAGCGTCAAACTCTCATCGGGCGATGTGCTGACTTTCGGCGGCGTCGCGCGCATGGCCTATCACGGCATCGACAAGGTGATTGCCGGTAGTTCGACGCTGGTGCCGGGTGGCGGGCGTATCAATCTGACGTTGCGGCGCGTTACTTAGAACTCGGCGTGCGCCATCCAGGCTGCGAACAGCGGCGCGATCAGCAGCAGCGTCATCTCTACACGCAGGATCATCTGGATGTTCTTGAATTGCTTCGGCGGCATTTGCGGCACGCGGTTTTCGCGCGTGTCGTTGCGCCAGCGCAGAAACATGACGGTCGGATAGATCGACAACACGCCAATCACCACGAACAGCGTAAGAAGAATGTGGAACGCGCCGTGATGCAGGTAGTAGGCGAAGCCTTTCTCCAGATACATGCGCAGGATGCCGGTGATCAGCACCACGGTCGCTGAAAGTCCGTAAAGGATGTCGAGACGTTGCAGCGTCCTGGCCTGCGCAAGCGTCATGTCCTGCTTCAGCAGCAGATGTTCGCCGAGCAGACAGGCGAGAAACGACATGATGGCGATGTAGTGAATCCAGGCGACGACAATGCCCCACGTCGCATCGACAGCCATGACCGATCTCCCCTCGCGTGCGCGTCAAACCATAATGCGGATGACCGCAATGTTGAGGGTTTCTGACGCGGCCATGGCACAAAAAAACGCCCGGCCAGGGGGGCTGACCGGGCGTATGCGCTTTTTACGCGCTGGATGCCGGGAGGGGATGACCGACATCCGGTGAAGGTCGTTCACCCGGCGTGCGAGCGGGGGGGCAGTGCCTGCCGGACGAGCCGTCCTTCAGGGTTAAACCTATGCATCCATGCAACAGCTTTCAACTAATTTTTTGCGGTTCCACGAATCTGTCTCAAATATAGTGACAGTTGTAAATTTGTTACTCCGCCCGATGGAGGCGACTCGCCAATCCGGCACGCCATGCTTCCGCCAGGGTCGGAGTGTCGTGCACCTTCTGGCGGACCTCCCGCGGGATGCGCGGGTGATACATGGCGCGAAACGCCTCGCCCACGCTGGGGTTTTCCGATGCGACCGACATTCGTGTCATCAGGCTGCCGGCAGCAGGCGCATGGCCTTCCTCGATCACGCGCAGATACCAGCCGCAGCGTGCCGAAATTGTCATCAACTGTGGCGCGTCGGCACGTGCCGTATGAATGGCCAATTTGTAACAAGGCCCGCGCGGCTGACTGACCTCCAAAACGGCTTCGCCCCAGCGGAAGCGATCACCAATGTGCAAATCTTCTTCGGTCGCGCCGACGAGCGTGAGATTCTCGCCGAAGGTGGCGGGCACCGTTTCGAATCCCTTGGTTTGCCACCACGGCCAATGATCGACCGGATAGGCGTAGACGGCTTTGTCGTGTCCGCCATGCACGGTGAGATCGGCCTGTCTGTCGCCGTCGATGTTGATGCGGCCGACGAACACGCTGTCGGCTTCGACGGGAATCTTGCCGATCGCGGATTCGACGGCTTCGTCGTTCACGCGCGCGATGATGCGAGGCTGCGCGACATTCACCGAAACGATGCGCAGATCCATCTCACATCTTTCCGAAATCGCGCGCGGTCTGGTCGAGGGCGGCTTTGGCTTTGTCGACGATCTCGTCCACTTCCTTTTCCGTGACGATGAAGGGCGGACTCAACACCATCGTGTCGCGGATCGCGCGCATGACGAGGCCGCTCTTGAAGCAATAGTTGCGGCAATGGGTGCCGACTTCCATGTCGCGCGCGAAGAAGCTGCGTTTGGGTTTCTCCGGTACGAGTTCGATGGCCGCGAGCAGGCCGATGCCCCGCACTTCGCCCACCAGCGGATGATCGTCGAAGGTTTCGTGCAGGCGGCGCTGCAGATAGGGCCCGATGACGTTCTTCACGCGCGAGACGAGATTCTGTTTCTCCAGCACTTCGAGATTGCGCAACGCGACGGCGGACGCCACCGGATGGCCGGAATAGGTGTAACCGTGGACGAGTTCTTCGTCTGCCGTCGCGATGGCGTCACCCATGCGCGGTCCCAGCGAAATCGCGGAGATCGGCTGGTAACCCGACGACAGGCCCTTCGCCATGGTCATAATGTCGGGATCGATATTGTAGGTGTGCGCGCCGAACCATTCGCCAGTGCGTCCGAAGCCGGTGATGACTTCGTCCAGATGTAACAGCACATCGTATTGCTTGCAGATGCGCTGGACTTCCGGCCAATAGGTTTTGGGCGGAAAGATCACGCCGCCCGCACCCTGGATCGGCTCGGCGGAAAAGGACGCGACATATTCGGGTCCGAT
>JADMIO011301990.1_pt1 | contig 31115 bp, 2 predicted proteins | sample 8958161 | NCBI WGS metagenome assembly JADMIO01 (sample SAMN16585339, study PRJNA669376) | soil metagenome | isolation source: Crop rotation soil | place: USA: Cullars Rotation, Alabama | collected 2011 | reverse complement strand
CGCCGACGGACGGACCGGCGCGACGGGAGAGCCTGGCCCCGCAGGCGCGCGTGGCCCGGAGGGCCCGCCTGGGCCCGCGGGCTCGGACGGTGCGCCCGGATCCGAGGGACCTCCGGGCCCGGCCGGTCCGACCGGCGCGACAGGTCCGACGGGCCCGACCGGTCCGACGGGCCCGACCGGCCCCGCGGCGACTCCGACCACGACCGCGTACCTCGACAGCGTGCCGCGCTCGGGCGTCGTGTCGCTGACGCTCGATCCCGCGCGCCCCGCGGCCTCCATCCCCGCCTGGGTCCGAGCCCAGATCGCCGCCTACAACGCCGGCCAGAGCGTCGGCTTCCCGCTCGCCCCCGCGCTCGGCACGAAGCTGCGGACGGTCTACGGCCTACACCCCGGGCTCGTCGTCGCGTGGCTCGACGCGCTCGATGCGAACAACAACGCCGCCTCGCCCCGGGTCGGCAGCAACACCGACTTCGTCGCCTTCTTCGGCGATGGCTGGGACGCGGACGGCGAAGGCCTGGCCGGCCTCTTCGCGGGCCAGAGCGACGCGGGCTGGCTGTGGGTCTCGCACGAGTCGTTGGCCGGGACGTCGCCCGCGGTCGGACGCGCGCCGTCGGGCCAGCAGCGGACGCTCGCGACCCTGCTCGCCTCGTTCGGGACCTACGCCTTCGACCCGACGGTCGCCGCCGCGTGGACGACCGCGGCCGTCGAGACGGCCATCCGCGCGCACAAGCAGCAGATCGGCGGCACCTGGGTCCGCATCGCCCTCGACCCGGCGACGCTCACGTGGGCGCCCGATCTGTCCGCCGTCGGCCGCCGCTTCGACGCCACGAGCGCGACCCGCTTCCAGCGCGTGGGCTACGACGCCGCGCGCGTCGACCACGACGACACCGGGCAGGTGCTGCCCGCGGACGTCATCGTCGGCATGGGCGCGAACTGCTCGGGCACGCGCACGCCGTGGGGCACGGTCGTCCTCGGGGAAGAGAACGTGCAAGACCTGTGGGGCGACAGCGAGCCGTGGTGGGGCGGCGACAACCGCTTCATCGCGGGCCAGGGCATGAACGCAGGCCAGGTCGTGAGCATCCCGCGCACGCCGTCGAGCGGCAGCGCCTTCGGCCGCAGCACGAGCGCCGCGACGCGCCACGAGCGCGACCTCTGGGGCTACCTGAGCGAGGTCGATCCCACGCGCGCCCCGAGCGAGACGTACAATGTATCGAGCGGCCGCGGCCACGCCAAGTGGGGCTTCCTCGGCCATGCCCACTACGAGGGCGCGAGCTTCGTCACGACCGCCGGGGGCACGCTCCAGAGCGGCCAGCCGATCGTCGTCTACGCGGGCGACGACCGCACGGGCGGCCGGGTCTACAAGTGGGTCAGCGCGGGCGTCTACACGAGCGACATGGATCGCCAGGCCGCGCGCGCGCTGCTCGCCGAGGGCCACCTCTACGTGGCGCACCTCACCGACCTCGACCACCGCACGGGCACGACGCTGGCCGCGACCGGCCTGCCGCCGAGCGAGGCCGCGCCCGGCTTCGGCCGCTGGATCGAGCTCTCGCTCTCGAGCGAAGACCTCGCCCCCAACGCCCCTGCGCTCGGCCCGGGGACGACCGTCGGCGCGGCGCTGCAGAGCCTGACCTGGAACACGCTCGGCGGCTTCGGCAGCGATGACGCGGTGCGCTCGGCGCTGCACTCGGCCGGCCACAAGATCGGCGTGAGCGAGCTCGACCGACCCGAGGACGTCGAGTGGAACCCCGCCGATCCGAGCGGCCACCCGCGCCTCTACGTCGCGCTCACGAAGCACGCGACGCGCGTGGCGCTCGACGCGAACGGGGTCCGCTACGCCGACGCGAGCTTCAACGCGCAGTCGCCGACCCGCAGCGACACCGTCGGTCGCGTCTGGGCCATCGACGAATCCGACCCCGAAAACCCCGCTACTTCGAAGACTTTCCACTACGTGGAGATCTGGCACGGCCGCTCGGCCACGACCTCCGACCCGCTCTTCGCGGCCGCCAACCCAGACAACCTGCTCATCGATCGCGCGGGCGGCGTGTGGTTCGCGACCGACGGCAACCCGGGCGTGAACGGCGTCGGCGACGGCCTCTACTACCTCGACCTGGCGCCCGGCTCAGCCACCTACGGCGAGGCCTTCCGCGTCGCCGTCGTCCCCGCCGACGCCGAGGCCACGGGCCCGTGGCTCACCCCCGACGAGCGCACCCTCTTCTTCAGCGTCCAGCACCCCGGCGACGGCATGACCTCGACCTGGCCCTCCGACCTCCGATAGAGCGACGGGCGCAGATCTCGCGATCCGCGCCCGTCGCCTATCACCGATCGGACCCGGCCTAGGCCCGGCGGCGCCGCAGCATCAGCGCGCCGGCCGCGCCGACGAGCGCCAGCAGCGAGCCGACCCCGCCGCCCGCGCACCCGCCACTGCCGCGCGCGATGAGCGCCGAGTCGCTCGGGTCGCACGGGGTGCCGAGCCCGTCCTTGTCGAAGTCCTCCTGAGCGGGGTTCGGGTCGAGCGGGCAGTTGTCCGCCGTGTCGATGACGCCGTCGTCGTCCGTGTCCTGGCAGGCGTCGCCCGTGCCGTCGTTGTCGCTGTCCTTCTGGTCCGCATCGGCGACCGCCGGGCACAGGTCGCAGGCGTCGCCCACGCCGTCGCCGTCGCCGTCGGTCTGGGCCGTGTCGGGGTCGGCCGGGCAGTCGTCGTCGGGGTCGATGACGCCGTCCTGGTCGAGGTCGGCCGCGAACGTGACCGTGCAGTCCTGGGTCGCCGTGTTGCCCGAGGGGTCCTTCGCCTCGAGCCCGTACACGACCTCGAGCATCCCGTTCTTCGGGCGTCCCGTGACGTTTACGGTGTCACCCTCGAACGTCACCGGGCAGTCCGCGGCGGCGATCGGCGTGCGCGTGCCGCCGTCGACCTCGGTGCACGTGACCGTCTTCACGACCGCGGTCGCGGTGCAGGCGTCCGTCGCCGTGGCCTTGAAGGTCGCGGGCACGGCCGAGCTCGCCGCCGGGCACACGAGGACCGGCTTCGTGATGTCGTTCACCGTGAGGACCGTCGTGCACGCGCCCTCGTTGCCCGAGTCGTCCTCGGCCGTGAACTCGACGTCCTGCACGCCGACCTTGTAGGTGTTCGTGCGCTCGACGACGAGCGCGTCGACCGCGCAGTTGTCGCTGGCCGTGGCTTGCAGCGTGCCGGTCCAGCCGCAGATCTCGGCGGGCGCGTCCTTCGTGACGGCCTTCTCGCAGTCCACCGTCAGCGGGACCTCGTCCTTCACGACCACGTTCGTCGTACACGTCGTCGTGTTCCCGGCCGCGTCCAGGGCCGTGTACGTGACGACCGTCGTGCCGAGCCCGAAGACCGGCGGCGCGTTCGAGAACACCGCCACGTCCGCATAGCAGGCGTCGGTCGCGGTCGCCGCGGCGAGCGTGTTGGCGACGCCGCAGGACTCGTTCGGGGTCTTCAGCTCGACGGCCGCCGGGCACGTGATGACCGGGGCCTTCGTGTCGAGGACCGAGACGCTCGTCACGCAGGTCGCGCGATTGCCGTTCCCATCGACCGCTTCGTACACGAGCGGCGAGAGGCCGAGCGGGTAGGTCGCGGGCGACGTCGTCGACACCGACACGGGCAGGCACGCGTCGGTCGCGTTCGGCTTCAGCGCGGCCGTGTCGAGCGCGGCCTGGCCGGCCACGCACTCGAGCGTCTGCGTGCCGGCGCACACGATCGTCGGGGCGTTCGCGTCGAGCGGGCAGGGGCTCTCGGTGACCTCCCAGGTGTAGACCGCGGGGGTCGGGTCGCACTGGCGCAGGGCCTCGGTCAAGACGTCGCAGCTGCGCACGACGAGCGTGTGCGTGCCGACCGGCAGGACGCCCGCGGCGAGCGTGCCACCGTCGCAGGCCGACCACGCCGCGGCCGCGTCGAGCTTGCACTCGAAGACCGTGAGCGTCGGGTCGGTCGGGTCCTGGTACGTGAAGGTGTTGGTCGCGCCCTTGCCCGTCTTGAACGGCGGCGTCGTGAGGTAGGCCGTCTCGGGGAAGGTCGTGTCGACGACCCAGGTGTGGGTCGCGGGCGAGAGGTCCGCCTTGCAGCCGTCGTCGGCCGTGACCGCGACCGTGTGCGAGCCGTCGCCGAGCCCGGTCAGGAGGAGCGGCGAGGTGCAGGGCGCCGGGTCCTTCGCGTCGACCTTGCACGTGAACGTCGCCGAGGCCTCGTTCGAGCTGAAGACGAAGGTCGCCGACCCGCTCTGCGAGGGGTTCAGCGGGGCGAGGTCGAGGGTCGTCTCGGGGGCCTTCGTATCGACCGTGAAGGTCACCGTCGCGGGCGTCGGGTCGACGTTGCCGTTGCCGTCGATGGCCGCGACCGCGAAGGTGTGCTCGCCGTCCTTCAGGTCTTCGACCGCGAACGCGCCGCTGTCGCAGCCGACCCACGCCGCGCCGTCGAAGCTGCAGGTGAAGTCCTCGACCGAGGGATCATCGGACGTGTAGGTGAAGCTCGCGCCGTCCGTGCAGACGACGTCGGGGCCGACGACGCTCGTGCCCGGGGCCTTCGTGTCGATGACCCAGGCGTAGCTCGCGGGCGTCGGGTCGGCGATGCCGATCTCATTGACGACGTACACAAACACCGTGTGGGGCCCGTCCGGCAAGCTCGGGAAGGACCAGGTCTCGTCGCACGGGGTCCAGTCGGCCTCGTTCGGCGCGCCCGTGAGCGGGTCGATGGCGCAGAACCAGGCGGAGGGATCGGCCACGTTCGAGCCGAAGACGAACTCGCCGATCGGCGACTGCGACGGGTTCTGCGGGCCGCTCAGGACGGTCGTGTCGGGCACGGTCGTGTCGACCTCCCACGAGTAGAACGCCGGCGTCGGGTCGACATTGCCGGTCGGGCCGACCGCGCGCACGAGGAACGCGTGGGTGCCGTCGGTGACGTCGGTGTAGGTGATGGTGCCGTTGTCGCAGTCCGCCCAGTTGCCGTTGTCGAGGCGGCACTCGAACTGCGTGTTGCCGGCCGTTACGGTGTCGACGTAGGTGAACGTGGCCGTGCTGGCCGCGGTGATGGCCGGCGGGTGCGTGTTGATGGCCGTGTCGAGCGCCGCGCAGGCGCCCTCGTCGGTCGTGCCGTCGCAGTCGTCGTCGATGCCGTTGCAGAGCTCGGCCGTGCCCGTGACGATGGCCGCGTTGCAGGCCGCGGCCCCGGTCTGGCCGACGCACGCGCGCTTGCCCGTGCGGAGACACGCGCCCTGGCCGACGGTGCAGTCGGTGCCGAGGTCGAAGTCCTCGTCGGCGACGCCGTCGCAGTCGTTGTCGGCGCCGTCGCACTTCTCGGTGACGCCGTTGATGACGGGCGCATCGCAGACCGTGCCTGAAGCCGACGTGCCACCGCAGACGACCTTGCCCGTGCTCAGGCACGCGAACTGGCCGACGGTGCAGCTCGCGCCGAGGCCGAAGCCCTCGTCGGTCTCGCCGTCGCAGTCGTCGTCCTGGCCGTTGCAGGTCTCGGCGACCGCGTTCGCGTCGGGGTCGCAGGTGTCGCTCGTCGAGCCCGCCTGGCAGGCGAGCGTGCCGACCGTGCCCGCGCAGCGACCGACGCCGCAGACCGTGACGGGCGCGACGTAGTCGTCGTCGTTGCCCTGGCCGTCCGAGACGCCGCTGCAGTCGTTGTCGACGCCGTTGCAGGTGTTGTCGACGGGCGAGTAGCTCGCCGCGAACGCCGAGTAGGTCGCCGCCGAGCAGGCCTGCCAGTCACCGCCCACGCACAGGGTCTTCGGCTTCTTGCTGCCCTTGCAGACGCCGCCCTGGAGCTCGCAGCTCGGGATGCTGCCGGGCGAGAGCGTGTCGGCCGCGTCGGTGAGCCCGTCGCAGTCGTTGTCGATGCTGTCGCAGACCTCGGCCGAGGAGGCGGCCGCGTTGGGCGTGCATTGTGCAACATTTTGGTTGCCGATGTGCACGAGCGTCGCGCCGCTCACGCACACGGTCGCGCCCGTCACGGCGCACGCGCCGACGCCGCAGCTCACGTTCGTGCTCGCGAAGTTCTCGTCCGTCGCGTTGTCGCAGTCGTTGTCCTTGCCGTCGCAGGTGTCGGTGTTCGAGGCGGCCGTGACGTAGCTCGAGGGGAAGGCGTTGGCGGCGTAGATCTGATCCGTGCACGCGCCCCAGGTGCCGTTCACGCACAACTGGCGCGTCGTCTGCGAGCCGGCGCAGACACCCGATTGCTTCGTGCAGTTCTGCAGTTGCAGCGAGTCGTCGGCGCCGTCGGTGAGGCCGTCGCAGTCGTTGTCCTTGCTGTCGCAGGTCTCGGTCGTGCCGGTCACGACCGCCGCGTTGCAGACGACCGCGCCGCCCGAGCCGCAGACCTTCGTGCCGGTGCGCGTGCACTCGCCGAGCCCGTTCGTGCAGGTGTCGCCCTTGCCGATGCCGTCGTCGGTGAGGCCGTCGCAGTCGTTGTCGACGCTGTCGCACGTCTCGGCCGTCGAGGCGCTCGCGTTCGGCGTGCACGCGTCGGTCACGGTCGAGCCGACCTTGAACTTCACGACACCCGCCACGCAGGCGGACGCGCCGGTCACCTTGCAGAGGCCCTCGCCGCACGAGGCCGCGACGGGCGCGTAGTTCTCGTCGGTCTGGTTGTCGCAGTCGTCGTCGATGCCGTCGCAGGTCGGGTCGCTCGCGGCGGGCGTGCGCGTCGTCTGGAACGAGCACACGCCGATCTCGCACGTGTCCGCGGTGCACGAGTTGTTGTCGTTGCAGGTGCAGCGGATGGGGATCTCGACGATCTTCGTCGAGCCCGAGGTGACGGCCTGATCGGGGATCGTGACGGGCGTGTAGGTCGCGCCGTTGGCGGCCCCGGGCACGGTCAGCACGAGGTGGTAGGTCGCCGGCGCGAGCTTCGAGCTGTAGGCGCCGTTCGTGTCGGTCTTCCACGTGAGGTCGAGCGTCGTGTCCGCCGGGTCGGTGACCTTGATGCTGTAGTTCGGGAGGTTCGACTCGCCCGCGTCCTTCACGCCGTCGCCGTCGCTGTCGAAGAAGACGTGGACGCCGAGCGTGCCGGGGCAGAGGTTGACCTTGATCGGCGCGCTGTTGGCCGACGCGAGGAGACCGAGCTCGTCGGACTTCATGGTCGAGCTGCCGCGGATGAACGTGCCGGTCGGCGTGTTGCCGGGCACCGACAAGACCACGTTGAACTTCTTCTGCGGGGTGTACGCGGGCACGGCCGCGTTCTCGCTCACGCGCACCGCGACGACGGTCGTCAGGTTCGCGGGCGCGGTCGTCGAGAACGTGGTGGGCGTCGCGGCGACCGCATAGCTCAAGGTCGTGCCGGCCGGGAGGTTCTCGACGCGCAGGAAGTTCGTGTCGGCCTGGGTGCCGCTACCGTCGGCGAGCTTCGGGATCTTGACGGTCACCGACGCGTTCGTGAGGACGGTGCCGCCCGAGTTCGTGTAGGTCACGAGCAGGCTCGGCTCCTGCGCCGTCGTGCAGTCGGGCTGCACGTCGGTCCGCATCTCGCCCGGCACGGCCAGCGTCACGAACTGGAAGTGGCTCGCGTGGGTCGGCGCGTTCTCGCCCCAGCTCTCGGTCGGGACGACGAACTGCTCGCCGTTCACGAACTGGCGGTTCGGGTCGAGCTGCACCTGCACGTCGATCTGCACATTGTAGGGCTGCGACCCCTGACCCCCGCACGACAGCGGCAGGCGCACGGGGTTCGAGGCGTCGCCGTAGGTCCAGGTGTAGAGCTTGCCAGCGATCGGCGAGGTCACGTTCGTGACCGTCGGCTGCGCCGAGAACACGGTCGGGAACGGGCTCCAGCCGCAGCTGTTCGAGCGCGGCGCCGTCGACATGACGTAGTTGATCCCGTTGGGTAGGAACAGGGTCTGGATCGGGTTCTTCACGCGCGCGAGGCCCGGCGTGCTCGTCGCCGACGGCGTGAGGAAGAACTTCTGGCCCGGCACCTTCGGCTGGCCCGCGCCCTCGGCGAACACGAAGACGCTGGTCTGGCCGAGCGTGCGGATCTTGATCGTGTCGGTCATCGGGAACGAGAAGGTCTGCGCGCCGCTGAACGTGTAGGAGCCCGCGGCGTTGGCCGTGTTCGTGACGACCTCGTTGTCCGTGAAGGCGTCGAAGGGCGGGTTCATGACGTAGCTGCCGGCGAAGCTCGTGATGCCGGTCGGCGAGCCCCAGGTCGGCGCGAACCACACGAGGTGCGTGACGGTGGTCGTGTTCGCGGTCGTGCTGCAGTTCGCGTTCTTGTAGGTGTTGATGAACTGCGCAGCCGTGAAGTTGCCGCTCTCGGCGGGCACGACGCAGTAGTAGAGCGTGAATTCCGACGGCGTCGGGGCGCTGGCCGAGACGAGCTTCACCTTGGCCGGGAGGCGGTCGACGATGACGACGTTCGTGGCCTGCACGACGCCGTTGGGCGGCGTGGTCGCGACGGTGAACGAGAAGTTGTCGCCTTCGCCGACCGAGAGCTCGGGCGAGCTCGACTTGACCGAACCGCCGCCGGTCCCGCAGGCGCCGCCCGCGGCCGTCGGGACGACGGTCGTGGAGGGCGTGCCGGTGACCGCGACCGTGCCCGAGGCCTTGATCTCCGAGCCAGCGAGGGCCAACGCGAAGGTGATGTCGCCGGTCACCTTGGGGAGGTCGGTGCAGGAGATCCAGACGCGCACGGTGTAGTCGCCGACCGGGAACGACTGCATCGGCGTCGACGACTTGATGACGAGGTTGCCCGTGCCGTAGGCGGACGGCGCGGAGGTCGTCGTGTAGACGGTCGGCGCGGTCGACGAGAAGCTCACGAAGCGGAGAGGGCTCGCGGCCGCAAACGCGGCGGTGTTCGTGAGGGTCCAGTTCGCCTCGACCTGGGCGCCGCCGTTGTTCGTCGAGGTGATGTGGTAGTCGTACTCGAGGCCCGTGGCCGACTTGCCGGGCGGGGGCGAGGGGTTCACCGTGAAGCTCGCGTTGCGGACCTCGATGCTGATGGAGGGCGACACGCCGGCCGAGATGGTGCCGGGCTGGGTGTCGGCGACCGGCGTCATCTGCTGTGGGCCGACGCCATCGCCGAGGTCGTAGGTCGCGGTCAGCGTGGCGACGGCGTTCGCGGGGTCGCCGTCATGGTTGTAGAACTGGGCCATGAAGCCCGTGACGGTGGCCTGGCCGGCGACGCCGCCCGAGAGCGCGCCGATCGTGAACGTGCACTGCTGGCCGACGGCGAGGTCGCCGCCGCAGCTCGCGCCCACGCCCGAGGGCGCGGTCGTCGACTGGTAGACCATGCCCTTTGGCAGGACGACCACGAACTTCGAGGTCGTGATGCCCGTGCCCGACAGCGAGTAGTTGATCGTGTAGGTGAAGCTGTTGCCCGGGATCGTGATCGTCGTCGACGGGGCCGTGATGTCGATGCTGCCAGTCGGGCCAGTGCCGACGGCGGCATGCGCGGACGGGGCGATCGCACCGAGGCCAGCGAGACACGAGACGACAGCGAGTAGGCGGGACGATGCCATAGGGCACTCCGAGCGGCTCATGTCGGAGGCTCCCCCAGTGGACCCTCGTGAAACTGACCGCGCGGTGAAACTAGCCGCCGAGCACGCTCGACGCCAGTAAATATGATTCACGGTCCGGTCAAACCGGCCAGGGCTCGCGCCTTTCCGCGTTTCGCGTGGGTCGATCGCGGCGCCCGGGCCGCGCCGTTACATGTTCCAAGCAGCGCGCGCGATGATCTCGGGCCGTCGCGTCGGCAACCTAGGCGCCACCGGCGCCTCCGGTTCCCCCCAAAATCTCTTGATTGACACGACCTTATCGGTTCGCTAGCAGAACTGAACGCGCGTTCGATTCCGGTCCGGCCCCGACGCGCGCACCCCCGAGGATCCCCCCAATGCGCTACCTGCTCCGCCTCGCGGCTGGTGTCGTTCTGCTCGCTTGCTCGTCGTCGGCCTCCGCCGCGCCCGACGTCGATCACAACCAGGGCTTTTGGTTCGACACCTACAAGGACGCGCTCGGCATCGTCACGCCGCTCTCGGGCGTCGTCGTCGACACGAACGCGCAGGCCGTGACGCTGGCCGCGGGCGCGACGACCGGGACCTACCTGTCGAAGGCCATCCAGCCCGCCAGCTACGGCGCCTGGAAGGAGCTCGAGCTCGACTTCTCGGCGGCCGCCGCGAGCGACGTCGTCGCGACCTTCGTCGGCAACACGGGCACGCGCTTCCCGCTGACGCTCGCGTCGGGCAAGGCCTCGCTCGCGGGCGTCCCGGCCTCGCTCGTGTCGGGCCAGCTCGAGGTGAAGCTCACCAAGTCGGGCAGCATCGCGCCCGTCGTGCGCTCGGCGCGCGTGACCTGGGATCCGCGCTCGGTGGCGCAGGTGAAGGTCGACATGCCCGACAAGGCCTGCTCGGGCGCGGCCTTCGACGGGCACGTGCGCGTGTCCGTGAGCTACGTCGACGCCACGAACCTGGTCGTCGTCGTGCCGATCCCGACCCCCGCGGCCGACCCCTTCGGCGATGTCTACGCGCTGACCTTCACGGGCGCGACGAACAGCGGGTCGTTGCAGACCTCGGCCACGACCGAGAGCGGCCTCGACATCCCCGCCAACGCGATCGTCTGGCGCCTCGGCAACGTCAAGGCCGGCACGACGCTCGCCCTTGATTTTGGCCTGCGATCGCCGCTCGGCACCACTCGCAATACGACGTACTCTTTTGCCGGGCGGGTCAAGGCTGAGAACTCGGTGCGGGTCGACGCGCTCGTCGACGCGACGGCCATCGACGCGTCGCCGGCCTTGCGCATGGAGAAGGACAGCTTCAACACCTTCACGATCCAGGGCCAGAAGTACGCCGACCCGGGGCAGGCCATCGGCTGGACGCTGAAGTTCCGGAACAGCAACCTCGGCTCCGAGGAGTGCGTCGAGCACGCGCACACGGTCGTCGTGTGGGATCAGATCGCCGACCTCGTGACCCCGAACGAGGGCAGCCCGGCGCCGGTCTACACCGGCTCGCCGTCCATCAGCGACGGCGGCACGTTCACGGCCTCGGCGACCACCGTCAACGGCGTCGCGATCCCGGCGAGCTCGGTCTACTGGCAGATCCCCAAGCTCCAGGCCGGCGAGGTGCGCAGCTACTCGGTGCAGGTGACGCTCAAGGCGACGGGCTTCGCGGCCGGCCACAAGATCGACGACACGGGCAACATCAAGGAGACGCTCCGCAACACGGCCGCGAGCGACCCCGAGCAGGTCCTCGTCGGCATCCCCAAGAACCCGGTCGGCATCTTCGCCAAGGGCAACCAGATCCGCGGCAGCTCGGGGATCTCCGCCGGCCAGAACGACAACCCGACCGCGGCCGTGACCTACGGCGAGACCTTCAAGTTCCTGCTCTACACGGGCAACGGCGGCGCCGCGAAGCTGGCCGACGTCCTCATGGTCGACAAGATCCCCGCAGGCGCCGCGTTCGTCTCGGCGTTCCTCCCCGCGTCGGTCGGCGGCCAGGTCTTCTACAACACGACCGGCGGCAGCAACGCGGCCGGCACGCCGCCCGACGTCAACGTCACGAACGGCAGCTTCACGGGCTCGTCGTGGACGACGACCGCACCCGCACCTGGGGCCGTCAAGTGGGTCGCCTTCCGCGTCCCGCGCCTCGCCTCGCCGTACTTCCCCGACGGCACGCCGACCTCGGCCGTCGGCGAGGTCACGCTCACTGCCAGCGGCGCCGGCTGCGTCGACGCGACCGTCGACAACCTCGGCGTCTTCCAGGTCTACGGCGCCGTGCCGGTCGGCCAGACGGCCGTCACGCCGCAGGCCCAGACCGCGTTCGTGACCGACGCCGACTCGGTCCAGGTGCGCGCCGTGCGCGCGTCGTTCGTGCGCTCGACGAGCGCTGCGTCGCCGAGCGACCTCTTCGGCGCGGGCGACTTCGCCTACACCGTGAACGTCGTGAACCAGCAGGCCAACGGCGTCCCGGCCGCCAACGCGACGAACGTCACGGCGGTCATCGACCTCGGGACGCTCGCCATTGATGGAGTCCCGACGTCGCCCTCGTTCCTCGGCATCGACACCGACGGCACGCTCGACCCGTCGGGATTGCCCGCCTCCGTGAAGGTCACCTGGGCCAATGTTCCGGCGGACACGTCGCGATATGCAACCATTCGGTTGCGCATTCCGCGCGGCTTCGAGTCCGGCACCTACCTCGGGTTGTCGGCCGCCATCACGGGCGCCGACTCCGGTTGCGGCGCGGTCACGGCCAACGTCGCGGCCTCGGTGCGCGTGCGCGGGAACCCGTACCTGCAGGTCTCGAAGACCGCGCGCTACGGCGTCGCGCGGGCCGGGTCGCGGCTGCCGTTCGAGCTCGTCGCGGTCAACATCGGCGACGCCGTCGCGCACAAGACGTGGGTCGTCGACCGGCTGCCCGCGGGCACGAGCTACGCGACCGCGCCCGCTGGCGCGTATGAAGTCTGGTTCTCCGAGACGCAGCCGCCCGCGCTGCCCGCGAGCCTCGACGACCGCAACTTCGTGTTCACGCCCGACGTCGTCACCGCCAACTTCACGAAGGGCTCGTTCGACGGCACGGCGTGGCGCTCGGGCGGCGCGCCCGTGTGGGTCGCGTTCAACATCGATGTCCCCGCGGTCGGCGGCCTCTTCAAGACCGCGGGCTCGACGCACATGAGCTACGAGGTCGACATCGCCGACCCGTACGTCGCGAGCAACCCGAGCATCCTGAACAAGGTCGCGATCTTCTCGAGCGAGCTCATCCCCGCGGTCAGCAACGTCACGCAGACCGAGGTCTCGACGAACCCGTCGCTCGACGTCGCGCGCCTGTGCATGGACGTCGTCGCGGTCGGCGAGGTCGCGTCGTGGACCGTTGACTACAGCAACAACTCGACCAACCCCGACACGAACGTCGTCCTCACCGAGACGATCCCGGCCAACTTCGACTTCGCCCAGCTCTCGGTCGCGCACGTCTACAACAGCGCCGCCCAGGCCGCGCACCCGGGCAAGGCCGCGGTCATCACGACGACCGCGAACGCCGACGGCTCGCGCACCGTGCGCGTTGCGGTCACGCAGAGCTTTGGAGCGTCGCCGCTCGGCCCCGGCGAGGGCGGGCGCGTCACGTTCTCGGTCCCGGTCGCGGCCGGCAATGTCAGCGGCACGACGCTGACGCTCGGCGGTCTCGCCTCCACCGACCCCGACTTCGCGGTCTTCACCGACTGCCGCGTGCGCGTCGAGAACGCCGACATCACGGTCCAGAAGCTCGTCAACGCGACGAAGCCGGTGCCCGGTGACGTGGTCACGTACACGTTGTTGATCTCGAACGAAGGCGCCCATTCTGCCAGTGCCGTGTCGGTCACCGATACGCTGCCCGCGGGCCTGTCGTACGTCGCTGGATCGTCGTACCTCACGACCCCGGGCTGGGCGTTCACCGGGGCGGCCGAGCCGACCGTGACGGGCAAGCAGCTCAAGTGGAACAGCGTCTTCACCAAGAACGGCGGGGCTTCTGGCGCTTTCCCCGGGCACTCGGGCCAGGTCGCGCTGAGCTTCCGCGCGACGGTGCTCGCGTCGGCGACGGCCGGCTCGACCCAGCGCAACGACGTCACGGTGACGACGACGACCGGCCAGGATCTGACCTATTCTGACAGTGCGTCGGCCACTGTCACAATTCCGTTCCCCGACGTGTACGTGCACAAGCTCGCGGCCGCGACGGCGAACCCGGGCGACGGCGTGACCTACCGCTTCACCTACGGCAACGAGACCCGTCAGGCGGCGAAGGACGTCGTCATCGTCGACAAGCTCTGGGACGATCTGTCGGACGGCACGGCCGACGTCACGTTCCTGTCGCTCACCGCCAACAACGGCGAGAACGTCTACTACAACTCGGCGCCGCTCAATGCCGCGCAGCCAGTATTCGTGCCGTCCTCACCGACTTCGAATGGCTGGCGGACGACCGCGGGATCGGACGTCCGCTGGGTCGCCTTCCACATCCCGAACCTCGCGGGCGAGGTCGGTCCGCGCACCGTCTATCTCGACGTCGTCTTCGCGAGCGCGGGCACCGGCACGCTGCCGCGACCGGGCGCGACCGTCACGAACTGCGTGCAGCAGACGCACGCGACGAGCGACGACGACACGGCCGACGACAAGTCGTGCGTCGATACGAAGATCCCCGGCATCGACATTGCGGCCGACGCGCTCTGCGAGCCGGCCGGAGCGAATCCTGGCGTGCTGCCCGGCGACGCGGTCAAGGCAACCTTCACGTTGCGCAACAACGGCACGATCACCGCCTACGGCAACAAGCTCACCTGGTCCGCACCCGCCTGGTACGTGCCCGGGAGCGAGGTCGCCGGCCCGGTCGTCGCGACCGACAAGAGCGGCCAGGTCGTGCCGCTCGTCGACGAGACCGGCAAGGTCATCGCGACCGAAGTCCGTTGGACCCGCACCGCGAGCGGCTGGGAGCTCGGTTCTGACAGTAGCTCGGACGCTCGCTGGTACCGCAAGGTCGGCCTCCCCGCGGGTGCCAAGGCGTCGCTCTCGGTGCGCGGGACGGTCAAGGCCGACACGCAGAACGCGACCGTCCTGACCCAGCCCGTGCGCGCCGACACCGACTACATCTTCAACACGCAGCCGAACGACGAGCGCGAGCAGGTCACCGACAACAACCCGGCGAGCTGCAGCACGACCGCGTTCCGCGCCGATCCCGAGGTCGAGAAGACCGCGTCGGGAGCCACGCACGGCGCGCCGTTCCGGGCCGGCGACCGCATCGACTACAAGGTCCGCTACCAGAACCTCGGCGGCGCCGCGGCAAAGGACGCCGTCATCACCGACTACTTCCCAGCCGGCATGCAGTACGTCGTCGGCTCGCTCTCGAACGTGCCGGCCGGGGCGCACGTCGAGTACCTCGATCAGAACGGCGCGAGCTACACGCCCGTCGGTGACGAGGGCGACGCCGACCCCGCCGTCAGCGGCTTCCGCGTCGTCTTCGACAGCCCGATGCCGGCCCCCGTCGGCAACACGTTCGCGCAGGACACGGCCATCGACTTCGCGAGCGGGACCTTCGACAACACGACCCTCCAGCCGGGCACGGGCAGCATCGTCATCGCGGGCGACGATGGCCGCGCGACGGGCAGCTACACCTCGCCCCTCATCCCGACCTCGTCGGCCGACCACGTGCTGAGCTGGGGCAAGCTGCTCGTGAAGAGGACGACGACGGGCGCGAGCTCCGTGAAGATCGCCGTGCTCGATGGCGCGAGCGGCGCGACCATCGCCGCGAACCTCGTCCCGGACGCCTCGGGTGCGGTCGCGGTGACGATCGACGCGGCCGCGCACCCGACCGTGCGGCTGCGCGCCGACCTCTCGGGCGACTCGTTCTCGTGCGACATGAAGCGCGACTCGCTCTACCCGCTCAGCAGCACCGACCCGTACGCCGCGACGGGGGCCATCGGCTGCGCGAGCAACGGCGCGGTCTTCGGCTACGACATCGATCCGAAGGGCCTCGAAGACACGACGATCCCGCTCGCGAACCCGATCCTCTGGACGAAGTCCGGCGCGACCTACACCGAGACCCAGCTCCCGCTCCGCGCCGGCCTCGCCTATGCGTACCCGGTCATCGCGCTCGGCACCGACGCGCTCTTTGGCATCTGGTCCGAGCCGAGCGGCCGCCAGGGCATCGAGGCCTGGACCCGCAGCGGCACGACCTGGACCGCGCAGCAACTGACGAACAGCAACGGCTACATCGCCGCCGCCGACTCGGCGAAGACCCAGCTCATCGTCATCGACGTCGACGCCAACGACACGCAGAGCGTGACCCACATCCGCGTCGCGGGCGGGACCCTCACGAAGCGCACGCTGCTCATGGCCCCCGGCATCACGGCCTTCTCGGGCGCCGCGAACCTGAACGGCGACACGTTCATCGCGAACTTCAACGGCAACGGCACGGCCGACAGCTCGTACGCCTACGACCTCGCCGATGCCGTCCCGCAGCCGACGCGCTTCGTGCCCCCGGCAGGCGGCAGCATCACCATCAGTGGCCTCGACGAGGCCGGCACCCTCGCCATCCTCTCGGGCTTCGACCACGGCCCGTTCACGGCCGTCGCGCGCCGCAACGCCAATGGCGACTTCCTGACGACCGAGCCGTTCGCGAACCCGGCCGGTGAGTTCGTCTACATCATCCTGCCCGACGGCACGACGCTCGGTGGCAACGGCGGCGGCACGAACGTGGCCTGGCACGTCACGCCGACCGGCTCCGTGCGCGAGGTCCTGCCGAACCTGCAGTTCTACAACACCGCGGCCGTCGGCGTCGGCGGCGACTTCGTGACCACCGAGGAGGGCGGCGCGTTCGTCCTCTACGCGAACCAGGGCTCGAGCTACACGCGCACGACGCTGACCATCCCGGCCGGCCTCACCATCACCCAGGTGGGCGCGCCCTTGCCGGGTCGGAACCTGCTGAGCCTGGTCACGAGCGACGCGGGGATCGCGCAGCAGGCGGTCCTGAACTTCGACAGCGGGCTGCGCGTGCAGCTCCTCGCCGAGCCGAACGGCGCGCCCACGACGCGCGCGCCCTTCGACCAGCAGAACCTGAACGGCGACGTCGGCACGTACGCGAGCTGCGGCGACCTCGTCGGCTTCGGCGGCGCGCAGCAGGGGCTCCACGTCCAGGGCCAGGTCTGGCCGGCCGGCACGGCCAGTCCCCGCGCGGCCGTGAAGCTCCCCGACCTCGGCCGCAAGGTCGACGGCAGCGTCCCCGAGCGCGAGCAGAACGGGATCATCTTCGGCTTCTCGGATACAGTTTACGGTAATTCGCCGACCGCCTGGCGCATCGCCAACGGCGCCTTCAAGCCGTACCGCCTGCCGCTGCCGCCGGCCTTCGCGGACCTGCCGAACCTCGGCGCGTCGACCGAGTTCGCGGGCGTGTCGCTCGACGGCCAGCGCATCGTCGCGACGATGGGCGAGCAGTACATCGACCAGCCCGGCTGGTCCGGCTTCACGAACATCGTCGTCGTGTGGACCTACAACGCCGGCACGGACGCGTTCGACGTGGCGCTCATGCCCGACGGCGCGGGCGGCCAGACCGGCGCCGGCTTCGCCTCGCCCGACAGCGAGGACCACCCGACGGGCCTGCATCCAGGCGCGTTCGAGGGCGTGAGCCTCGAGCCCGACGGGCTCCATCGTGGGGCCTGGATCCCCGACCCGCGCTCCGCCACCGGCTTCGTCTGGAGCTCCCCGCTGCTATCCGTCGGCGACGACGCGATGCCCCTCGTCGCGGGCGACGACAAGACCTTCGTCTTCGACACGAGCGACGTGAACGGCAGCTTCACGGCCATCTTCGAGACCGGCACGGGCCTCGACATCGATGTCCTGACCGGCCCGGGCGGCGCCGCGCTCCACGGCGGCTACAGCAACGTCGGCGCGGGTCACACGATCGGCGGCGGCTACGACGGCGGCGCGGGCAGCCAGGGCGCGGTCTGGACGCGCAGCGGCAACGGCTGGGTCGCGACCCCGATCCCCGGCGCGACCGTGGTCGTCGCCATCGCGAAGATCCCGTTCGGCACGACCGGCAAGCCGCTCCTCTTCGCGCGCACGGCGGACGACGACCTCGCTCTGTACGAGCCGTCCGGCGCCACGTGGGCCAAGGTCACGCCCGCCCTCCCGGCCGGCATGACCGAGTTCGGCTACCACTTCGAGCTCGCGAACCCCGTCACCGATCGCTTCGACTTCGTCTGGAGCAACACGGTCCTCGCCCGTGCGAAAGGCCCCTCGGGCGGCGGCTTCGCCTTCGTCGTGAAGCGCGCCTCGGGCTGGGAGGTGGTGCCCTTCGAGGGCAGCAGCTACCTCATCTCGCCGATCGTCGACTTCGTCGGCGACGCCGCCGCGGGCAACTACACCGACGCCGTGACCGGCTACAACGGCGGCGCGGGCGCCCGGCTCGCGGCCATCGACCCGACCGTCGATCTGCGCATCGAGCCGCTGAAGCTCCCCGGCGACCACGACTTCGCGCTGCCCGTCACCGACCAGCGCAGGTTCAACCACACCGCCGCGCTCGGGTCCGTGCGCTCGGCCGTGCTCGCGAAGCTCCGCCTCGAGAGCGACCCCGACGTCGGCGTCGGCGTCGTCGTCTACCGCGACAGCGGCTTCGAGATCGTGCCCTCGACCCTCCTCACGAACGCGCTCGCGCAGCGCTCGGAGTTCTCGCTGCTCCGCGACAGCCCCTACCTCATCGTGCCCGCCGTCGGCAGCAGCGGCCGCGGGAACGACGCCGGTGGCCAGAAGACGAGCCTCACGCGCGGCGGCGTCTGGGGCTGCAGCGTGGGCGGCGGCGTCTCGCTCGACCAGTGGTCGCTGTCGTACCGCGGCACCGTCGACCCGTTCATCACGTTCCAGTTGGAGGTCCCCGACGTCTGCGCCGCGACCTACGAGAACACCGCGACGATCGGCACCTCGACGCCGCAGATCTCGACCACGAACGACGCCTCGACCGCGCCCATCGCGCTCGAGAGCACCGACCTCGAGGTCACCGTCACCTCCGACAAGGGCGTCGCCGCGCCCGGCGACGACATCACCTGGACCGTCACCGTCACGAACCGCGGCACCGCGTCGGCCAGCGCCGTCCAGCTCGACCTGACGTACCCGACTGGCACGGCCTCGACCACGACGACGCGCGGCTTTCCGACGCTCGCGGCCGGCGCCTCCGAGTCGTTCACGGCCACGACCACCGTCCCCGCGAGCGCGACCCAGGGCCAGTCGTTCGTCGCCAACGGCCGCGTCGCCTCGCCGACGATCGACTGCACGCCCGCCAACGACGAGGCCAGTAAGACCGTCGTCGTCGGCAACTTCGCGAACATCGGCGTCACCATCGTCGGCCCCGCGACCGCCTTCGCGGCCAGCAGCTTCGACCTCGTGTACACCGTATACAACGACGGCAACGCCGACGCCCCGAGCATCACGAACAAGCTGACCGTGCCGGTGGGCGTCACCATCACGAGCGCGCCCGCCGCCTGCCACGCGCCCAACAACCGCGTCTATGATTGCCCGCTGCCGAACCTCGCGCCCGGCGAGACGCACGACTACGTGTTCACGGCGACCGCCGACTGCGCGGCCCCGAGCCCGCTCAAGGCCAGCGCCACGACGGCCACCACGGTCCAGGAGAGCAACGTCGCCGACAACGCCGCGACGAAGGACATCCCCGTCGACGCGACCGGCAGCTCGCTGACGCTCACGGTCGGGGCCGACAAGACGACCGTCGAGCCGGGGGCAGCCGTCAACTACGTCCTGCTCTACCGCAATGCTGGGTCCTCGATTGCAACTCAGGCCTTCGTCACGGCGTCGGTCCCGTCGGGCTCGACGCTGGTCGCGGGCTCTGCCGTCGGCGCCATCGTCTCGGGCACGAGCCTCCGCTGGAACGTCGGCGACCTCGACCCGAGCGCCTTTGGGACCCTGTCGTTCAGCGTCCGTCCGAGCGCGGCGGGCTCGCTCGTCGGCAGCGCGGCCATCGCCGGCGGCGCGGCGTGCGGCACGACCGCCGACTTCCCGACCGTGACCGCGGTCGCGAAGGAGTCGGTCCGCCTCATGAAGCAGGCCTCGCAGATCAGCGGCTGCGGCGATCCGATCGGCTGGACGATCATCGCCGTCAACGCGGGCACGACCCCGCTCATCGGCGCCGTCGTCTCCGACGCGCCGCCCGCGGCGTCGCCGTACGTCTCGGGTTCGATCGGCGGCCCGGGCGCCTCGGCGGCCGACCCGGCGCACCTCGCCTGGTCGCTGCCGGCCCTCGATCCCGGCGCCTCGGCCATCCTCACGTACACGACGCAGCCGCCCGCCCCGAGCGGCGGCCTCGTCCAGAACGCCGCGACGCTGCGGTCGTCGACCGGCACGACGCTCGGGCAGACGACGACGTACGTCCGCGCCGACTGCGTGGGCGACCTGTCGCTGAAGAAGGCCTGGGCCGCGACCTCGGCCAAGGCCGGCGCCCGCTTCGCCGTGACGCTCGCCTACAAGAACACGAGCCGGAAGAGCCTCGCCGCCGTCACGATCACCGACCCCGTCGACGCGACCTTCGCCCAGGTCTTCGTGACCGCCCCCGCGACCTATGACGCGACCGCCCGCACCGTCACGTTCCCGATCGGCGCGCTCGCGGCCGGGCAGGGCGGGTCCGTCACCTACGAGGCGCAGCTCCGCGCCGACCTCGTCCCCGGCACGGTCTACGTCGACCGCGCCACGCTCACCGCGACCGGCGCCGATCCGACCACCTCGAACGAGGTCGTCGGCGTCATCAACGGCTGCACCCAGAGCGACGCGACCTGCGACGGCAAGGACGACGACTGCGACGGCTCGACCGACGAAGAGTACGTCGGCGGCCAGACCGCGTGCGGCGTCGGCGCCTGCGCGACCACGAGCCCCGACCAGTGCGTCGGCGGCGCGGTCAAGGTGACCTGTACGCCGAAGCCCGCGGCCGCGACCGACGCGACCTGCAACGCCATCGACGACAACTGCAACGGCGCGACCGACGAGGGCTACGCGCCGCACACGATCACCTGCGGCAAGGGCGAGTGCACGCGCACCGCCCAGAGCGCGTGCGCGGCCGGCGTCGAGAAGGAGACCTGCGTCGCGGGCACGCCGTCCGGGGCCACCGACCAGCTCTGCAACGGCAAGGACGACGACTGCGACGGGACGGTCGCGGACGAAGGGCCCGAGTTCCCGGGCACGCCGACGAGCTGCGGCACGGGCGCGTGCGCGAACGCTGGCGTCACGACCTGCAGCGCGGGCGTGACGGGCGACAGCTGCGTCCCGAAGACCGCGCCGTCGACGACCGACGCGACCTGCAACGCCATCGACGACAACTGCAACGGCTCGACCGACGAGGGCTACGTCGCGCACCCCGTGACGTGCGGCGTGGGTGAGTGTCGCCGCACCGCCCAGAGCACGTGCGCGGCCGGCGTCGAGAAGGAGCAGTGCAGCGCGGGCACGCCTTCTGGGGTCACCGATCAGCTCTGCAACGGCAAGGACGACGACTGCGACGGGACCGTCGCGGACGAGAACGCCGAGTTCCAGAGCACGCCGACATCGTGCGGCACGGGCGCGTGCGTGAACGCGGGCGCGACCACCTGCAGTGCGGGTGTGACGGGCGACAGCTGCGTCCCGAAGGCCGCGCCGTCGACCACCGACGCGACGTGCAACGGCGTCGACGACAACTGCAACGGCGCGACCGACGAGGCCTACGTGGCCCACCCCGTGACGTGCGGCGTCGGTGAATGCAAGCGCACGACGCAGAGCACCTGCGCGGCCGGCGTCGAGAAGGAGCAGTGCACCGCGGGCACGCCCAGCGGGACGACCGACGGCCTCTGCAACGGCAAGGACGACGACTGCGACGGGGCCATCGCCGACGAGGAGACCGAGTTCGTCGAGACGGCCACGACCTGCGGCACGGGCGGGTGCGCCGCGACCGGGCACAAGCAGTGCCGCGCGGGCGTGACGGGCGACACGTGCACGCCGAAGCCGAAGCCGGCGGACAAGGACACCGCGTGCAACGCGATCGACGACGACTGCGACGGCAGCACCGACGAGGAGTACCCGCCGCACGAGGTGGTGTGCGGCAAGGGCGAGTGTGTACGGCGTACGCAGAGCACGTGCCAGGCCGGCGCCGAGAAGGAGGCCTGCACGCCGGGGACGCCGTCGGGCAGCGCTGATCTGTTGTGCAACGGCAAAGACGACGACTGCGACGGGGCGATCACCGACGAAGACGGCGAGTACGTGAAGACCACGACGACGTGCGGCGTGGGCGGGTGCGCGAGCACGGGCGAGACGTCGTGCAAGGCCGGGACGATCGGCGACTCGTGCAAGCCGGGCGACCCGAAGGAAGAGGTCTGCGACGGCATCGACAACGACTGCGACGCGGCCACGGACGCGGCCGATCCGACCCTGAAGGTCGTCGACTGCGAGGACCAGGACGGGGCGTGCAAGGGCGCGAAGAAGCCGCCGAGCCTGTGCACGAACGGCAAGCTCGCGGCGTGCGGGCCGCTCGAATACCTGCAGGGCGGGACGGGGTACCTGCCGATCGACGTGTCTTGCGACGCCGTCGACAACGACTGCGACGGCGCCACCGATCAGGGTGCGCCGACGCTGCCGACCGCGTGCCTCGTGGGCGTCTGCGTCGCGACGGGCGACCGGCGCTGCGAGGGCGGGACCTACGTCGACCACTGCGAGCCCGAGGCCGTGAACGACAACGACACGACCTGCGACTTGAAGGACGACGACTGCGACGGCGGGCTCGACGAGGACTTCGTGCCGGCCGCGACGACGTGCGGGCTCGGTCAGTGCAAGCGCTCGGGCAACAAGAGCTGCCTCCTCGGACAGACGCTCGACAGCTGCGTGCCCGGGTTGCCGCTCGGCGTCGTCGACCTCGTCTGCAATGGGCAGGACGACGACTGCGACGGGGCCGTGGCGGACGAGGACGCCGAATTCCCTGCACTTCCGACTGTTTGCGGCGTCGGGGCGTGCCTGAAGCAGGGCACCTACGGCTGCCACGACGGGGCCCTCGGCGATAGCTGCGTGCCTGGAAAACCGGCGGAGGAGATCTGCGACGGCATCGACAATGACTGCGACGGCTTGATCGACGGCCTCGATCCCGATCTCGTCCCGGCGCCGTGCGAGAACCAGGCGGGCGTCTGCAAGGGCTCTGTCCACCTGGCGGCCGAGTGTGTGCTGGGGACGAACCTCGCGTGCCTGCCGACCGACTACCTCTTGCACGACCCGAGCTACCTCGTCGCGGACCTCGTCTGCGACGGCAAGGACAACGACTGCGACGGCACGGCCGACGAAGACGTGGTCGTCTTGCCGACGGTCTGCGCGCAGGGGCTATGTACTGCAACTGGGCAGAACGAATGCAAGAACGGGAAGATGGTCGACTCGTGCAAGGTCGTCCCGACCGCTGAGACCGACATCACCTGCGACCTGAAGGACGACGACTGCGACGGTGGCGTCGACGAGGACTTCGGCACCCAGGCGACGACCTGCGGGCTCGGCGAGTGTGCCGCGACGGGGACGAAGTCGTGCACGCTCGGCCAGGTCATCGACACGTGCATCGCGCGGCCTGCGTTGCTCACGACGGATCTGCTCTGCAACGGTCGCGACGACGACTGCGACGGCGCGGTCACGGACGAAGAGGCCGAGGGCCTGACCATCCCGACCGCCTGCAGCAAGGGTCTGTGCGTCGCCACCGGCGAGAACCACTGCGTCGGCGGCAAGTTCGTGGACTCGTGCAAGGTCGTGCCTCTGGCCGATACGGACGTGACCTGTGACCGCGTCGACGACGACTGCGACGGTGGCCTCGACGAGGACTACCCGACCGGGCCGTCGACCTGCGGCAAGGGCGAGTGCGCGGCGACCGGCACGAAGTCGTGCGTCGCGGGCGTGCCGCTCGACTCGTGCGTTGCGCGGCCGACGCTGTTGACCGCCGATCTGCTGTGCAACGGCCGCGACGACGACTGCGACGGGTCGGTCACGGATGAGGCAACCGAAGTGTTGCCTATCCCGACGTCGTGCGGGCTCGGCGCGTGCGGGACGACCGGGACGCTGGCCTGCAAGGCGGGTGTGCTGACCGACACCTGCGTCGCGAAGACGGGCGGCGAGGAGGTCTGCGACGGCGTCGACAACGACTGCGATGGGGTCACCGACGCCCTGGATCCAGACCTCGTGCGCGTCGCGTGCGAGACGCGCGAGGGCCGCTGCGGCGTGAAGAACCCGTTCCTGTGCGTCGGCGGCGAGTGGCTCGCGTGCACCGAGATCGACTACGCGCTGGCCGACCCCGGCAAGCCCGAAGCCTGCAATGACTTCGACGACGACTGCGACGGCCAGACCGACGAGGGCTGCGACGACGACGGCGACGACCGCTGCGACGCGGCGCTTGTATGCGATCCGAAGCATATACCCGACATCTGCCCGAAGGGCTGCGGCGACTGCGACGACGCCGATGCGAAAAAGCCTGCGCTCGTCGAGGCTTGCAACGACGTCGACGACACCTGTGACGGCGCGACGGACGAGGGCTGCGACGACGACGGCGACGATCGCTGCGACGCGGCGCTCATATGCGATCCGAAGCATATACCCGCCGTGTGCGCGAAGGGCTGCGGCGACTGCGATGACTTGGATAGCAAGCGTCCGGCGCTGACTGAGGCGTGCAACGACATCGATGACACGTGCGACGGCGCGACCGACGAGGGCTGCGACGACGACGCCGACGACTACTGCGACGCCGGGCTTATATGCGATTCGAAGCATATACCCGGGATCTGCCCGAAGGGCTGCGGCGACTGCGCCGACACGAAGATCGGCATCCACCCGAACGCGACCGAGCGCTGCAACGACCTCGACGACGACTGCGACAGCCTGACCGACGAAGGCTACTTCGTCGGCAAGGCGTGCACCGCGAAGACCGGCGCCTGTGTCGTGGGCGGCGTCGTCGCGTGCGACCCGGCGACCGACGAAGCGATCTGCGACGCCGAGAAGCCCGTGCCCCAGGCCGAGACCTGCAACGCCGCCGACGACGACTGCGACGGCGCGACCGACGAGGACGTGTGCGCGGGCATCGAGACGGAGATCCTGACGCACCCGCCGACCCTGTCCGCGACGGGCCGCGCGGTGTTCACGTACCGCAACCCCGTGAACGTGGCCGAGACCAACTTCGAGTGCTCGCTCGACGGCGGCGCCTGGATCGCGTGCCCCGGCGGGACGGTCACGTACGACACGCTGATCGACGGCTCGCACACGTTCCTGGTCCGCGCCAAGGTCGGCGCGGCCGTCGACACCTCGCCCGCGGCCTACGCCTGGATCGTCGACCGCAGCGCCATCGACACGTTCTTCGTCGTGGCGCCGACCGACCCCGCGCAGAGCGCTTCGGCGACGTTCACCTTCGGCTCGACCACGTCGCGGCCGACGTACTTCTGCGTGCTCGACGCGGCGCATTCGCCCGCGCTGCCTGCCGACTTCAAGCCCTGCACCGAGACGGTCGCGCTGACCGGCTTGGCGCTTGGGCCGCACACGATGGAGGTCTACTCGAGCGACGGCGAAGGGCATGTCGACACGACCCCGGCCGTCCACACGTGGACGATCACCGCGGGCAACGACACGATCATCCTGACCCAGCCGCCGCGCGTCACGCAGTCCACGAGTGCGACGTTCACGTTCGCGGACCCCGAAGACCCGACGATCACGACCTTCGAGTGCCGCTTGGATCAAGGGGTCTGGGCCCGCTGCGACGGCGGCTCGCGGCCCTACACCGACCTCGTCGAGGGCACCCATACCTTCGACGTCCGCTCGGTCGACATCGCCCACGACGGCATCGCGGATCCCACACCCGCGACCTGGACCTGGACCATCGACCACACGGCGCCCGACACGTTCATCCCCGTCGGCCCGACCGACCCGTCGCAGAGCGACACGGGCACGTTCACGTTCGCCTCGAGCGAGCCCGACGCGACCTACTTCTGCGCGCTGGATCCAGCCATGCCAGTGGCCGCCGCGGCCTACGAACCGTGCGATGCCGAACACCAGGTCGGGCCTCTGACCGAAGGCCGCCACACCCTCTACGTGTACTCGGTCGACGCCGCGGGCAACGCCGATCCGACCCCCGCGACGCACACGTGGACCATCGACTCGGGCTACCCCGAGACGGCGATCACGTCCGGCCCGGGGGCCGTCGCCGCGCTGTCCGAGCCGGTCGCGTTCACGTTCGAGGACCCGACCGACGACACCGTCGACGTCTTCGAGTGCCGCCTCGACAGCGGCCCGTGGACGATCTGCAACAGCGGCACGCGCACCTATCCGGCGGGCGTCCTGCCCGTCGGTCCGCACACCTTCGAGGCCCGTTCGTGCAACGACCTCGGCTGCGACCCGACCCCGGCGGTCGCCTCGTTCGAGGTCAAAGACGTGCCCTGCCCGGGCGACTACAGCGCGCCGCGGCTCTTCTGTCACAACCCGATCGTGCTCGAGTGCAACCCGTCCGCGATGGAGCTCGACCTGCCCTCGCTGCAGCCGGACTCGCGCGAGACGTGCCTGCCGCTGACGCTCGCGACCGCCTGGGACGGCAAGCTCGCGCTCGGCGACAACCCGATCGTCTGGACCGGCGCCGACGGCAACGGCAACACGGGCTCCTGCTTCATCAAAGTCACGGTGCGTGACACGACGTCACCCACCGTGACATGTCCGCCGGCCGTGACGCTCGTGACGGAGCCCGGCACGTGCCGCGCGCCGAACACGCTGGCCTTGCCGACGGCGGTCGACGCGTGCGCGCTGAGCGGGGCTCCGGTCTTGTCGTCGGACGCGCCCGAGTACTTCCCGATCGGCGAGACGACGGTCACCGAGCGCGCCATCGACGGGGCCGGCAACGTCGGTACGTGCACGACGATCGTGACGGTCGCGGACGGCGAGCCGCTGTCGATCGACTGCCTCGCCGAGGTCACGAAGACGGCGCCGCCGGACCAGTGCAGCTGGACTGGCAGCCTCGACGCGACGCTCCAGGACAACTGCCAGGAGGCCTTGATCCTCGAGCGCGACGGCCAGTACGCGGTCGGCGTGACGCCGGTCGTGTTCAGCGGCGACGACGGCGCGAGCGACCCCGCGACGTGCACGACCTTGGTCACGGTGCGCGACCTCACGCCGCCCGAGATCAAGTGCGGCAAGCCGTCGGGCGTGTTCCCGTCGAGCATCCGCCCGACGGCCACGGACGCGTGCGGCGTCGACATCCAGATCGCCGACGTCGTGTGCACGAAGGTCGCGGCCGACGGCACGCGCAGCCTGCTCACGCCCGAGGAGTGCACGGCGCAGATCGTAGAGCACCACGTCGAAGTATCCGGATTGTATCCTGATTCGGAGCTCGAGCTCGCCTACACGGTCGTCGCGGTGGACCCGTCCGGCAACCGCACCGAGGTCGTCTGTGGCCAGACCTACGGCGCCGACCCGGACGGCGACGGCGTCGACGTGACCGAGGACAACTGCCCGAGCACGCCGAACTCGGCCCAGGACGACCAGGACGGCGACGGCATCGGCGACCTCTGCGACCTCTGCCCGAACGCCGTCGACCCCGACCAGAAGGACAGCGACCACGACTCGTTCGGCGACGCCTGCGACGTGTGCCCCGCCGTTCCGGACCGCCTCCAAGGCGACCAGGACCACGACGGCCTCGGCGACTACTGCGACCCCGACGTCGACCCGAACACGCTGTACCTCGTCGAAGGCGGGAGCTGCGGCACGGGCATCGACACCCTCCCGCTGCTCGCCATCGCCGGGCTCGGCCTCGCGACATTCGCCCGTCGCCGCCGTCGTAGCGCCGCACCGCCAGAGACCCGCTGACGGCCTCGGCCTGCCACTGTAGCGCCGAGGAATTCGATGGACGGCCTCGACGCCCGGCGAGCGCGCCACCGCTCGGTCGACTGCGTCGACACGGCGGATGGCGGCTGTAGCCGGGACGTCGAGGCCTTGTGGGAGAATAGCTGGAACGGACCCCCGACCTGCGGTAACTGGAACGGCCTGCAGATCGGGGGTTTCTATGCAGCGGCTGGCCAGCGCACTCTTCGCTCTACTCGCATTCGGTTACGCTGCCACCGCGACGGCGGCCACGCGCACCGTGACCTCGCTCGCCGATGATGGCGGTGCGGGCACGCTGCGCACCATCATCGGGAACCTCGTCGACGGCGACACCATCGTCTTCCAGGCGGGGCTGACGGGCACCCTCAAGCTCGCCCAGAGCACTGGGTTCTTTGGCTCCCACGTCTTCACCCTCACGGGGCCGGGCTCCGACAAGCTGACCCTCGACGGCAACGGCGCCGAGAAGCTCTTCGAGTTGTTCGGCCCCGGCGACTACGCCATCTCGGGCGTCACAGTGAAGAACTTCTCGTCTGGCAACGGCTTCGATGGCGGCGCCTTCAACGTCGAGGGAGCGGCCAAGTCGCTGACCCTCACGGACGTCGTCATCGCGGACACGACCTTCAACGCGCTCGCCATCCACTCGTTCACCGCGCCGATTACCCTCGTCGGCTGCAAGCTCCGCGACCTCAGTGACCGCCCCGAAGTGGTCACGTGGGGGCGCATCATCTACGTGGGCGGGACGCTCACGCTGCGCGACACCCAGATCTCCGGCAACAACTTCACGCAGATGATCGAGACCTCGAGCGGCGCGGGCCTCGTCCTCGAGCGCGTGAGCTACACCGGCAACACCGCGGAACGAAAGCACTTCATGATCGACGGCCCGGTCGACGTGCGCCAGTCGACCTTCGCCGAGAACAGCACCGGGCCGGCGCTCTTCTGGCTGAAGACCGTGTCGCGCTTCGAGGGCATCACCGTCGCCAACAACATCCCGAGCGGCGGCCCCCTCGTCTTCACCCAGGGGAGCTTCGACGTCGCGGTCCGCAACAGCATCCTGCAGCACTCCGGACAGCTCGCCTGCAGCATTCAGATGAAGTCGAGCGGCCACAACCTCGTGTCGTCGAGCTCCATTGGCTGCCAATGGGTGAACAGCGATCTGGTCGGCGACCCGGGTCTCAGCCCGACGCTCGCGCTCAACGGCGGAAAGACCCTCGGCTACCTGCCGACGAACTGCAGCTCGGCCATCGACGCGGGTGACAGCACCACCCCAGACACGCTCGACCAGGCCGGCAAGCCGCGCGTGAAGTTCACCGCCGTCGACATCGGCGCGGTCGAGGTGCAGGCGGCCACGCCCAACATCGCCAACCAACCGGCCCCCGCGACCCAGACCCGCGACCTCGGCGCCTCGTTCACGGTCTACCTGGGCGTCTGCGGCTACGGCAACACGTTCCAATGGAAGAAGGGCGCGACGGCCATCGCGGGCGCCACCAGCGCCACCTTCTTCAAGACCGTGGCCGATGGCGACGCGGGCACCTATTCGTGCACGGTCACGCGCGGCGGCGTCGCGACGAACACCGGCAACGCCGTCCTCGTGATCCCGCCGCCGACCATCACGACCGCGCCTGTGCCTCAGACCAAGTACCTCGGCCAGAGCCTGACGTTCTCGGTCGTCGGCAAGAACGTCGCGTCCTACGCCTGGAAGAAGGTCGGGTCCGCGACGGTCCTCGGCACCGCCGCGACGTTGACCTACGCGGCCACGGCGACCGCCGACTACACCGTGACGCTCACCAGCGCGACCGGCTCGGTCACCTCGACCGCGGTCACGGGCACCATCATCCCCGCGCCTACGGCCACGGTCGCGGTCACGCAGGCCATGCCCGTCGCGACCGGCACGACCGTGAACCTGACGAGCACGGTCACGAACGCGGGCCCTTCGGCGACCTATCTGTGGACGACGCCGGCGGGCGCGTCGCTGTGCACGACGGCCAACTGCAACCTCACGAACGCGCAGCCGACCCAGAGCGGCACCTACACCTTCAAGGTCACGACCCCCGCGGGGACGGCCTCGAAGACCCTCGCCGTCTCGATCCTCACGCCCATCGTCATCGCGACCGGCAAGCCCGCGGACCAGTCCGTGCTGCTCGGCAAGGCCTACGAGCTCGTCGTCACGGTCACGGGCACGGCGCCGACCTACCAGTGGTTCAAAGGCACCACGGCCATCGCGGGCGCCACCGGGGCGAGCTACGGCGAGGCGGCCGCGACCGCCGCCGATGCGGGCGGGTACCTCGTCAAAGTCACCAATGGCCTCGGCACCGTCACGAGCCGCACCGCGACGCTCACCGTCCTGCCGCCGCCGACGGTCACCATCGCCGCCGATGGCGCGCTCCCGACCTACGCGACCCAGAAGCTCATGCTCGAGGCGACCGCGACCGCGGGCGTCACCTACCAATGGAAGAAGGGCGGCGTGGCCATCAGCGGCGCGGTCGGGGCGAGCTTCGGCATCGCCAGCACGGCGGTCACGGACGCGGGCAGCTACACCTGCACGGTCACGAACGCAGGTGGCACCGCGACGAGCAACGCCATCGTCGTGACCCTGATCGGCAAGCCCGCGATCACGACCCAGCCGGTCGCGAAGACCATCTATGCGACGCAGGCGCTGACGCTCTCGGTCGTCGCCACGAACGCCGTGAGCTACCAGTGGCGCAAGGCCGGGTCGAACCTCGCGGGCGCGACGGCCGCGACCTACACGAAGGCCAGCGCCGCCACGACCGACGCCGGGTCGTACGACGTCGTCGTGACGAACCCGGCCGGCTCCGTCACGAGCAGCGCCGTGACCGTGACCGTGACCGGCAAGCCGACCATCGCGACGCTTCCGACGCCCGTCACCGTCTACGAGACGAAGCCGCTCAGCATCGCCGCGACCGTCACGAATGGCGCCAGCTACGTCTGGAAGAAGGGCACTGTCGCGGTCACTGGCCAGACGACTGCGACCTTCACCAAGACGGCCGTGGCGGCCGACGCGGGCACCTACACACTGGATGCGACGAACCCCGCGGGGACCACGACCTCGACGGGGTCGATCGTCACGGTGAAGGGCAAATCGACCGCCACGATCACGGGGACGCTCGCCTACTACGCCGGCCAGACGCTGACGCTGAACGTGACCGCGAGCGACGCGGCCAGCTACGTCTGGAAGCTCGGCGCGACCCAGGTCGGGACGGCCAAGACCTACACCAAAGCCGCGCTGGTGGCGGCCGACGCGGGTAGCTACACGGTGGCTGTGACGAACCCCGCGGGCACGACGACCTCGGCCGCGGTGGTCGTCACCGTGACCGGCAAGCCGACCGTCGGAGCCATCACGGGGACGACCGCGCTCTACGTCGGGCAGAACCTCTCGCTGTCGGCGACGGTCACGAATGGAGTCAGCCAGCGCTGGCAAAAAGGCGGCGTCGACATCGCGGGCGCGACGGCGACGACCTACAGCAAGACCGCCCTGGTGGCGGCCGACGCGGGGAGCTACACGATCGTCGCGACCAATCCCGCGGGCGAAACCAAAGCGACCGCGGTCGCCGTCACGGTCACGGGACCTCCGACCATGAAGACGCAGCCCGTCGCGCAGAACGTGTTCGCGACGAAGACGCTGACGCTCTCGTGCGTCGGCAACAACGCCGTCTCCTACAAGTGGCAGAAGGGCAGCGTCGACATCGCGGGCGCGACGTCCTCGACCTACACAAAGACCGCAGTCCTGGCCGACGCGGGCAGCTATCGCTGCGTCGTCACGAACCCGGCTGGCCAGGTGTTTTCCAACGCCGTGGCGGTCACC
>JADMIO011124164.1_pt1 | contig 31119 bp, 24 predicted proteins | sample 8958161 | NCBI WGS metagenome assembly JADMIO01 (sample SAMN16585339, study PRJNA669376) | soil metagenome | isolation source: Crop rotation soil | place: USA: Cullars Rotation, Alabama | collected 2011 | reverse complement strand
TGGGAAAGATCTCCCTGTTTCACAACTATAGTGTAAACCCCGGAAGGGTATATCCCGCCAATTTCTTTTGAATTTACCTCACTGGCATTTAGTTTAAAGGTTTCAATTTGCCTTCCAGCCATATCGTACACGATTGCTTCTACGGTTTCGTTACTGTCGGAAGTGATGTCCAACCTGAAGTTTTCAGCAGATGGATTAGGATACACATTTACGAGCGGTTTGATATCGTCCAATTTCTGTGTGGCAGCAGCTGTTGAAGTTACGGTACAAGATGGTCCGTATATTGGATTAAGCGCGCTGTCTACCTGCCATGTACCACCAATCCTCAGTTGTACCCTTATTGTATAGACAGTGCTGGGTGTAGGTTGGAAAGGGGTTAGCATATTACTTGGTGCTGATGGAGTATAAGCTGCAGCTAAATTCTTCAGGCAAAACCTACTTACTGTCGATTCAACAATACCTACTAATGTACCGGCTATCCTAACTTCAAAACGATAACCGGTTGCTGCTAAGCCTAAATCTACCGCTGTATTGAAGGCGTATAACGTTGTCCAGTTTGATGTAACTGTGCTACCACAAGATCCATTGACCCCGGTAGTCAGTGAAGTTGTTGGAATTGGCGTTCTGACCACGCAGGTTGAATAGGGTCCAAATGTCCATACGCCACCAATTTGGATTCCGATTTGGATTCTATAATCAGTATCATAGGCAATTCCCGGATGGTTCATGGTAAACAATGTAGCATTGTTGCTTAAAAATTCAACCTGGGCGCCGGTATTCACATTAGTTGCCCTGACCATAAACTGTAATCCGTTTCCATTTTGGATAGACAATTGATTCCAGACAGAAGTCTCTAGTCCGCAAGAAGTTGGATTGAGGTTTGGAAGGCTAGGTGCTGTAAAAACAACTTGAAAACGTGTGATATCATCCGTCACTGAAGTCGGCGAATTAAAAATATAAGGTTGGCTTTTGATGTTGTAATAAGAAACAGTACTATTAAAGGTTTCTTTTAGCCAAACGTTCGCGCCTGATAGGAGTCCATCGGCGTCAGCACTTATTCGTACGGTACCCGCCGGACAAGTATAACCTAAAGTAACAACATCACCTGTTGTAATAGGTGTTGCCCTTCCCTGAATAGCCAATTTTTCAGTAGAACCCGGCGATAGTGAGTATAAATTTACACCAGGTGCGGCGGATGGTGGAATCTGGATACCGTCAAAATTCCTATCCAATCCAGGTCCTGTTGTTGCTCCGTCAGCAGAATAACCAACCAGTGTTTCCTTAAAGTATATACTACTTCTTATTTGAAGCCACAGCCTGTGTCGGTCAACGTCACATGAGCCTGGAGGAGGAACCGCACTTATAGTATCAGTCTTAAAAAACTGGTCATTCGTATTGCCAACAGTATTTATCATATAATCATCAAAGTGGGCGCTCCCATTGGATATTCCTCTAACAAAAAAGCTTTGGCAGCTGGCAACATTGCCTCGTGGCCTGTCAACTGAAATGGTCTGGTCCGGATTGAGCGCATACCCGGCCCCAACACCTCCTAACAAATTGTAGGCAGCGTAGGAATTAGTATTGTAATTGTATATACCGTCTACTTGAGAGAAGGTAGGGTTTGTTGTGTTGCTTGACCAATCTATAGGAATATTATGTGTCCAAAAATACAGCGTTCCGCCAATAGTACCTTGATTAGACAGGTCCCTGATAAAACAGTCTGCCATCAGCGCTTCGCAATAAGGATTTCCAATCAAATTAAATGTGGATGCTCCTACTACTATAGGGGTATTAATGGGACCGCTATTGGGTGTTCCTGTAAAATTAGCCGTGTAAGGAGTAAAAGAGGCGCCTTGAGGACCTCTTATAATATAGCCTTTCCCAACTTCCATAGTGGTAGTTGCAGGATCTACATTAACCCAATTCCCAATTCCGGGATCAAACTTAAAAAACTTGTCTGCAAGTGTCGCAGGGGATACCCCGAGAATGGTAAAACCACTTACCGGAGCTGACCAGTAGGTGTAATCAAATTGTCCAATAGGTGGTGTGGTTCTTGATAAACTGCACTGTGCCTGTAGTTGCCAGGAAAGCATGAAAGAAAAGAATAGTACTAAAACTCTGTGTTTTGCAAATTTGTGTTTCATAATTATAAAAAAATTTAAAGGTTACAGATTAAAAACGTTTTCCATACCATTCCTTTTTTTGCAAAAAAATAAATGGCTCCATCGCAAATGGAACAATGTAAAAATGATTTTGATGTAGCGCTTTAAAGCACAACGAAACCATGACTTGATTGTCAAAATAAATTCACGGACATTGATTTGCAGTACTCAGCTGAGTAAAACAAATTGTTCATTTGCGACAGGTGTGGTATTTGTCTAATGAACCTTTTGAAAAGATTATTTCTCAAATGTAAGAAAATAGTTTTAATTAAAAAAGTGAATAATACAGGCTTTTTTTACTTTACAAATGCTGCCAAATTTTTTTCATCCCGCATATTTATTACCTACTATTTACTTACTTTCTCTATATTTGTCTCTATGCTTGCCGCATAAAATGACAAGCGATGCCTTATGAAAAATAAATCACTATTTGTACTTGTCCTGAGCTGTGTAATAAGCACAGCTTTTGCGCAAAGAAAACCGATTACTCCCATGAAAAAATTATCCGAGGTGGTGATGCAGCCCAAAAAAGCGGTAGTCTATCAAGTTTTTACCCGATTGTTCGGCAACAAAAACACAACCAATAAACCCTGGGGTACCATTGAGGAAAATGGCGTTGGGAAGTTCAATGATTTTACCGACAAGGCCCTGCAGGAAATTAAGAAACTGGGCGTTACCCACATCTGGTATACCGGTGTGCCGCATCATGATGTGATCCGGGATTATACCAAATATGGCATTTCCAATGATGATCCCGATATCGTAAAAGGCCGTGCCGGCTCTCCTTATGCAGTGAAGGATTACTACAATGTGAACCCTGATTTGGCGGTGGACCCGGCGCATCGTCTGCAGGAATTTGAAGCGCTGATTGCCCGTACGCACAAAAACGGACTGAAGGTTATTATCGATATCGTTCCCAACCATATTGCCCGCAATTACCACAGTTTGTCCCATCCGAAAGGGGTTCGTGATTTTGGTGCCGATGATGATACCTCGGTGGCCTATGCCCGCAATAACAACTTTTACTACATTCCGGGGCAGGCTTTTAAGGTGCCGGTTTCCGACACGTATAAACCCCTGAATGGCGAAAAAAATCCACTGATTGATGGCAAGTTTACCGAATTCCCGGCCAAATGGACCGGCAACAATTCGAGTAAAGCCCAACCGGATATCAACGACTGGTATGAAACCGTAAAGGTAAACTATGGCGTGAGGCCTGACGGTACCAAGGATTTTCCGGAACTCCCGGCGGGTTATGATAAAAAAACCTATCAGGAACATTATGCCTATTGGCAGGGGAAAGACGTGCCGAATTCCTGGATAAAATTCCGTGATATTGCCTTGTACTGGACAGCCAAGGGCGTTGACGGTTTCCGTTATGACATGGCCGAAATGGTGCCGTATGAATTTTGGAGCTATATGAACTCGGCCATCAAGATGAAAAACCCAAAGGCATTTTTGATTGCCGAAGTCTACAATCCGAAGGAATACCGAAACTATATCAATTTAGGAAAGATGGACTACCTCTACGATAAGGTAGAAACCTATGACCACCTGAAAGCCGTAATCCAGGGCAAGGCATTGCCTGACGGCTTATCGGATATTCAAAAAAACATGGCCGATATTGAACACCACATGCTGCACTTTTTGGACAATCATGACGAACAGCGTTTGGCCAGTTCCGAATTTGCGGGCTCCGCCGAAAAAGGAAAACCGTTGATGGTGGTTTCGGCAACAATCAGCTCTTCGCCCACGATGATTTATTTCGGGCAGGAAGTAGGGGAGGCCGGCGATGTTGACGGCGGTTTCGGGAAACCATCACGCACGAGTATTTTTGATTATGTGGGTGTCCCGAATCACCAACGCTGGATGAATGGTGGGAAATTTGACGGCGGCCAGCTAACCAAAGAGGAAGCAGCCCTGCGTGATTTTTATTCGCGCCTGCTGAACTTTACCCAGAAAAGCGATGCCATGACGGGTAAATTCCAGGAAATACAATCGGCTAACCGCAATATTACCGAAGGGTATGACCCGGGCTTATACTCGTATGTACGCTACTCTAATGCCGAAAGGCTGCTTGTGGTAACCAACTTCTCGTGGGTGACTACCAGTACGTTTACCCTTAAGGTACCGGCTGCTATCATACGTCCCTGGAAACTGAAGGAAGGGAATTATACCATTACCGACCAGCTTTATGGCAGTACCGCGCAGTTGATTGTGAATCATGGCGAGGGAACGATACGCATGACGTTAAAGCCTAGTGAGTCGTTTATTTTTAAACTGCCTCAATAAAAAATTAAGCCCCTTTCAACCGAAAGGGGTTTTCTATTTGATCTCGTTATTATTGCCTCCCTTATTCCTCTCCTTAAGCGCATACCAGCATTTGGTGAGGATGCAGATGGAAGCGGTCAGGACCAGTAGCACCATAAGCAGGAAGATGGTAAACGAAACCGCTGGGAGGAACAGGGCTAACAGCAAAAATGCTGCTATGGTTAAGAGGAAGTTTTGCTGTATGGCCTTTTTAAAATGTTTCATGTTATCGGGGAATTCCAGGAAGAACATCATCAGCGTGATGCCCAACAGGAACAGGCATACCGAAAGCACAAAAGTCATTTTGAGGCTGGCCAGGTGGCTGTCGGCATGGGCAAAACTCTGAAACAGCCGGCTGAAAGTAACACTCAGCAGCCCTAAAGCCATCAGGGTAGGGATGTATAATATTTCGAATAAACTGCTGTTGGTAAAGCCCTTTTTGCAAACCCTTTCGGAGACCAGCGTAAAGAAGATCCACCACAACGAAAAAACAATGGCGATGGCCAGGCCAAAATTAATCCAGACCATCCTATCCAGTTGGTGCAGCTCGATTACCCCGTTGACGACACCCAAAACCACTTCGCCGAAAACAATAATGGTAAACAATCCCAGTCGTTCCGACATACTAGCCGAAAGATTAAGGTCGACCGCATCCCTGCGAAGGAAAAGGTACTGCACCAAAAATGGCGGCAGGTAGTTGAGCACCAGGGTAGTATAAAATAAAATCCTGATATATGGCTGTTCGACATAGAGTGTGGCAAACATCAGCGCGAATGAAATCAGGTACAGGACGGTATAAGGCCTGTTGAGCCGGCGGTGCGCCTTGTCGTATATGCCCACACTCCACCACAGGTACGTAATATACAGCTGCATCACCATGACCGCAACAGTGGCGTTGAACAGCAGGTTTTTGGGTTCGGAGTCAATCGTAATGACCAGGGCAGCGACAAACAACATCTGCCAGAGGGTCATGAGCCGGGTGCGCAATCCGGGAGCGCCATGAAGGTCGTGGTACAAGCTGCCATTGAGCCATCCCCAGTAAATCATGATAAAGAAATAGATATAATCGAGCAGCCCGCTGAAACTGAAATGTACGGCCAGGTGATGCGTTATTTTGGAAATGGCAATCACATAGACCAAATCATAAAACAGCTCCAGCCAGCTGATTTTACGTTCCTCAAACTGGGTACTGAATTTTTTGGGCGGTCCCCAAATGATATTGGCTATTTTCTTTATGGGCATGATGATAAAAGTAACAAAAAAAGAGATTGCCGTTAAACAATCTCTTTCTATTTTTATCTCGTAATCGTCTGTTTCCTATCCGGGCCGACAGAGACAATCTTTATCGGTACTTCGACTTCCTTTTCGATGAATTCGATATAGTCCTTTAATTCCTTTGGCAGGCTTTCAAAAGTGGTTAAGCCAGTCAAATCCTGCGCCCAACCCTTGAACTCGGTATAGACCGGCGTTACATTTTCCTCTTCGATGTTAAAGGGTAAATGGTGGATTACTTCGCCTTTGTAGTTGTAGCCAGTACACACTTTCAGCGTGTCAAAACCGGAAAGGACATCGCCTTTCATCATCATCAGCTGGGTAACGCCGTTAATCTGGATGGCATATTTCAGGGCTACCAAATCCAACCAGCCGCAACGTCTTTTCCTTCCGGTAACCGAGCCGAATTCGTTACCCACTTTTGCCATTGTATCGCCTGCATCGCCAAAATCCTCGGTAGGGAAGGGGCCACTGCCGACACGCGTGGTGTAGGCCTTGAAAATTCCGTATACTTCCTTGATTTTGTTTGGGGCAATCCCCAATCCGGTACAGGCTCCCGCCGCTGTGGTGTTGGAAGAAGTCACAAAAGGATAGGTTCCAAAATCTACATCGAGCAGCGAACCCTGGGCACCTTCACAAAGGATGGACTTTCCTGCCTTTTGGGCCTGCGCCAAATATTCCTCACTGTCGATAAATGTCAGTTTTTTTAAATCCTCAATGGCGGCAAAGAATTCTTTTTCCAATTCGGGTAAATTGTACTGGATGGCCACGTCATAAAAGGCAATCATTTCTTCGTGCTTGTTGGCCAGTGCGCGGTATTTTGCCTCAAAATCGGACAGTTCAATATCGCCCACGCGGATACCGTTACGGCCTGTTTTATCCATATAGGTTGGGCCAATCCCTTTCAGGGTAGAGCCAATTTTGGCTTTGCCTTTGGCGGCTTCTGAAGCGGCATCAAGCAAACGGTGGGTGGGTAAAATTAAATGCGCTTTGCGCGAAATGATCAGTTTTGATTTTAAATCGAGGTTGAATTTGGCCAGGCCATCGATTTCGCCTTTGAAAACTACGGGGTCAATTACGACGCCGTTTCCAATGATATTGATATTGTTTTGGTGGAAAATCCCCGAAGGAATAGTCCTCAAAACGTGTTTTATGCCGTCAAATTCGAGGGTATGCCCGGCATTGGGCCCGCCCTGGAAACGAGCGATGATATCATATTTTGAAGTAAGAACGTCAACTATTTTTCCTTTTCCTTCATCTCCCCATTGTAATCCTAGTAGTAAATCTACGGTCATTGTGTTGTGTGTTTATTTGTAGTTAGTTGTTGCTTTATTAATTGCGAATGATTGTCAATTCCGATTTTGTGGCAGCATCCCAGTTAATCATTTTCTGCCTGTTCTTCATGGCTTGTACATCCCTATCGAATTGATCATCTATTGATAGTATAGGTCCATTGTTTTCTGCATATTCATTGATGGTAATTTCTCCCACATAGAGTATTTCACCTTTTTTTACTTCAAAAGGAATTGAGAAACCGCTTATTACATCGGTTCTTGTATATCCCAAAACACCATTGGTGAAGAGTCGAATGCTGGAGAGAGTGTATTGTCCGGGAGCTTTTTCCATGGTAAACAAATAGGTTTTTCCATCTTCAAGCTCTCCGTCATGCCTCATTTTAAATATTTGTTCCGGCCTGATAATGATTTGGCCTGAGTTTTTTCTAGACTTCTTTTTATCCTCGCTAATGCAGGAGATATAAGGAAAATAACCATTATATCTTGCTTTTGTATTAGTGAACGATATGGTTCCAAAAATTAATCCATTCTCGGTATAATCCTTATGAAATCTCATCGGCTCTTCAGGGAGCCTTTGAGCCAAACCGTTGGAAGCAAATAATAAAAGGGTAATAATCAGAAAGAAGCTGTGTTTTAATTTCATTATTGCCTGTATCTGTAGTTAGTTGTCTTTGGATTTGCGTTCCTTTGGTTTTGCAGGGAAATCGATTTTAAAAAAGTAGTTCAAAGTCCCTAAAATTAAAGCAGTAGCAATTGCTGTCAAAAAAACTTTCAATGCAAATTCTAAAGTAAAGCCTGAAAGTCCTTCAAAAAGCTCCACTACTATTTTATATACAATTATGAAAACGAATGTACCTACAAATGTTTTTTTGAAATAGTCGATTGGCTTCATGCTATTGTTCTTTTTTATTGGCGTAGAAATACAGTGAATGGTTGTGGATTTCAATTCCGAAAATTTCCTCGATTGTTTTTTTGATGGTCTGGATCCTTGGGTCGCAAAACTCAATCACTTCGCCGGTATCGGTCATGATGATGTGGTCGTGCTGCTTGTCAAAATACGACTTTTCATAATGCGCCTGGTTTTGCCCAAACTGGTGTTTGCGTACCAAACCGCAATCCAGTAAAAGCTCGATAGTGTTGTATAAGGTTGCACGCGACACACGATAGTTTTTGTTCTTCATCTTGATGTAGAGGTTCTCAATATCAAAATGCTCTTCACTATCATAAATTTCCTGAAGGATGGCATAGCGCTCAGGTGTTTTTCGATGGCCTTTGTTTTCAAGATACAGCGTAAAAACGTTTTTTACGGTTTCCTGATTTTTAGTATTATCCGATGCAATTAGTGTCATGGGGCAAAGATAGTTTTTAGTTTAAAAGTTTAAAAGTTTAAGGGTTTAAAGTTTTAAACGAATTGTTGATAACACGTCGGGGTTTAATTGGTATAGACCCGGGTGACCTTGTCAATCCCGTCGATTTTTTTGATGTTCTCAATCAGTTTCTTCAGAATGCTGTTGTTCTGTACAATTACCGCCACCTGTCCGTTAAAGATTCCGGCATCGCCACTCAGGGAGATGCTCTGGATGTTCACGTGCATGTTGTTGGAAATTACTTTGGTTAATTCGTTGGTCAGTCCCAGGCTGTCCATACCCGTGATTTTCAATATAGCCTTAAATTCCTGTTGTGACGAATCGATCCATTTGGCAGGCATGATGCGGTAAGCGTAATTGGATTGCAGGGTAATGGCATTCGGGCAGTCCTTTTTGTGCACCTTGATCCCTTCGTTGATGGTGATGAAACCAAACACATCATCGCCGGGAATAGGATTGCAGCAGGATGATAATTTATAATCGAGCTTGTCCTGTTCGGTACCAAAAACAAGCATGTCATAGTTTTTATTGAGCTCCTGTTTGTTGATTTCTTCGGGCTGCGCACTTGGCGAACGTTTCATTTTGCTTTTGAAGAAATTCATCAGCGTATTGCTTTTCTGTGCGGCAAAATCCTTCAGCTGCTGGTTTTCGATAGAGCCAATTCCCACACGGTAAAACAAATCGAGGCTGGTTTTGAGTTTGAAGAAGTTCACCAATTCATTCACCACGCTTTCATTCATGGTGATTTTCAGGTGCTTCATTTTCCGCATCAGCAGCTCTTTTCCGTCTTCGGCAATTTTCTTGGTATTTTCGTTAAGGACATTCCTGATTTTATTTTTGGCCCTGGCCGTTGTCACATAATCGAGCCAGTTAATTGTTGGTTTTTGATGTACCGAGGTGATCACCTCAATCTGGTCGCCACTTTTTAATTCGTGGTTGAGCGGAACCAATTTTCCGTTGACACGGGTTCCGCGGGTTTTTACCCCAATTTCGGAATGGATGCTGAACGCAAAATCTAAGGATGTAGCACCTTTGGGTAAGGATTTGATTTCCCCTTTGGGTGTAAAGACGAAAATTTCCTTGGCATACAGGTTCATTTTGAAGTCTTCCACAAAGTCAACCGCATTGCTTTCCGAACTTTCCAGCGCCTCTTTCAATAAATTGAGCCAGGTATCAAGTCCGGTTTCCTCGTTTGCCCCGTTTTTGTATTTGTAGTGGGCTGCGTATCCTTTTTCGGCAATTTCATCCATACGCTCACTGCGCACCTGAATCTCGACCCAGCGTCCTTTGGGCCCCATTACGGTAATGTGCAGGGCTTCGTAACCGGTTGATTTTGGCGAAGAAATCCAGTCGCGCAAACGGCTTGGGCTCGGGCGGTAATGATCGGTGACGATGGAGTAGATTTTCCAGGCCAGGAATTTTTCGTCGTGAAGGTTAGATTTGTAGATGATCCGCAGTGCGAATTTATCGTATACTTCGTCAAACGTTACATTTTGCGCCGCCATTTTCCTGCGGATGGAGTAGATGGATTTCGGCCTGCCTTTTATGATATATTCGACACCTTCCTCGTCCATCGATTTCTTTAAAACATCCGAAATCGTGGCGATGTAGGCATCCTGTTCTTCCTTGGTTTCCTTTATTTTGCTGACAATGTCACGGTATACTTCGGGTTCGGTATATTTCAATCCTAGATCCTCGAGTTTGGTCTTGATGTTATACAAGCCTAACCGATGGGCCAAAGGAGCATAAATGTATAAGGTTTCGGAAGCGATTTTAATCTGTTTGTAATCGGGCATGGAATCCATGGTCTGCATATTGTGCAAACGGTCGGCAATCTTAATTAAGATTACCCGGACATCATCATTCAGCGTCAGCAGCATTTTCCGGAAATTTTCCGCCTGCATCGAAATGTTCATGTCTTTTTTAACCTGGGAAATTTTGGTCAGGCCTTCCACCAGATGCGCAATCTTCGGATTGAACATGCGTTCGATATCTTCTACTGTGATATCGGTGTCTTCCACCACATCATGCATCAGGGCGGCGGCAATACTGGTGGCTCCCAAACCAATTTCGGAAGCGACAATCTTGGCCACACCAATGGGATGGAAAATATAGGCTTCCCCTGATTTCCGGCGTTGGTCCTTATGGGCGTCAACAGCTACATCGAACGCTTTTCGAATCAACTTTTTGTCGGCATCGGTAAGGGTTTGGTAGCTTATGCGGAGTAATTCCTTATATTCCCGGGCAATTGCTTTCTTTTCTTCTTCTAAATCAATCTCAATCATAGCATGTTCTTCAATTAGCTAAAAATAAGCATAAGAAATGAAATGTGCAAATGCTGAAAACGGTTTTTACCGAATAAGATAAAGCTTGTCCTTATTGAAATCCAGATCATGGAAATCATAGCTGAAATCGGTTAAAGGCGAAATGGCCTTCATCTTGAAATGGGTGGCATTGCCGTTTTGATCGACATCAAAGAAAATGTGGGCATCGGCATGGAAACTGCGCACGTCCCATTTGACCACAAAATTTTGGTCTTTGTAAAAGAAAATCTCTCCCGTTAAGCGTTTTGAGCGATTGGAAGTGAAATACAGTTTGCCTTTTTTCTCTGTAATAGTCACCAGCCCGAACCAATCGTCCTTGTAATTCCCAATGTATTTGGAGTTGTTGATTTTGATTTTGGCTTTTATGTTTTTGGCGACGGTGTCCCAAATTTCATCCGTGATTTTATCAGCATTGTCCTCTTTTTGTTTCCTGTCAGCACTTAAGGATAAGACATGATCCGGATTTTGGATACCCAGGTAGCTGTCTTTTATGGTGTTGGAAATCGCAGTAAAAGCCGAACCCGATTGCTGATTGGTTAGGACAATGATACCCAATTGGATTTCGGGAATCATCAGGGTTTGGGTAAATACGCCGTCCAATGCGCCGGAATGGGATACCTGCAAATGCCCGTTAATGTCTTCGAGCCGCCATCCTAAGGCATAATCGCGGAATAGGGTTTTGTAGGGTTTCGTATTGGTCAACGGCATGATGGTTTGCGGTTTCCACATTTCGTTATGCTGTTCCTCGCTGAATATTTGCTGGTTTCCATACTTTCCATTATTCATCTGCAGTATCAGCCATTGGCTCAAATCGTTTACCGAAGAGTAAATTCCGGCAGCGGCATCAAAAATGTGATTGGTATACCGTGGAATCACTTCCAGTTTTCCATTGGTGGGCACATGGGGAACTATCGTGTTGGTGGTGTCTTTCAGCCGCGACCAGGAGGCCGCGCTGTTCTTCATCCCAATAGGTTTCATAAGGCGCTCTTCAACAAAATCGCACCATGATTTACCCGAAACATTTTCAACAACCTCTCCGGCTATGACATACAACAGGTTGTCATAATCATATTTCGCCCTGAAAGCGGAAACCGGTTTCAGGAAATGGATGTTCCTGACAATGTCTTTTGCCGTGAAATCATGCCCGTCGGGCCAAATCATCAAATCACCGGCACCCAAACCCAATCCGCTGCGGTGGGTCAGCAGGTCGCGGATGGTGAATTCATTGGTCACATACTCGTTATACATTTTAAATTCGGGCAGGTATTGGATTACCTTGTCGTCCCAATTGAGTTTGCCTTCGTCAACCAATATGGCCAAAGCGGCAGAGGTAAACGATTTGCTGTTGGAAGCGATACCAAATAAGGTGTTGGCATCCACTTTTTGCTGTGTCTTAATGTTGGTAACCCCATAACCTTTGGCCAAAACCAATTTTCCGTCCTTGACAATACCCACAGCAATGCCGGGAACATTAAAGGTTTTCAGGGTCCTTTCGACTAAAACATCCAACTCGGGTTCCGTAATTTGGGCAGAAACAGTAATGCTTGTCAGCAATAACAGCAACGATAACTTAAAGTTCATTGGTTTAAATTTAAATTAATTAAAATCCCCGTTGGCGTTTCGCCTCAAAAATCAGGATAGCGGCAGCCACAGAAACATTCATGCTGTCGATGGCTCCCTGCATGGGAATAATGATGTTTTGAGTGGCTTTTTCGCGCCAGGGTTCGGACAGTCCGGTGGCTTCTGTACCAACGACCAATGCGGTAGGTGTAGTGTAGTTTTGGGTATGGTATGCGGTTGAATTTTGCAGTGTAGCACTGTAAAAATCAATATTGTTTTCCTGAAGAAAGGCGATTACGTCTTCGGTGGAGCCACTTGCAATTTGATTGGTAAACAGGCAGCCAACGCTGGAGCGCACGATATTCGGGTTGTATAAATCGGTTTTGGGATTGGCCAGGATAACGGCATCAATTTTGGCGGCATCGCAGGTGCGGAGCATGGCTCCGATGTTTCCCGGTTTTTCGATGGCTTCCATGACTACAATCAATGGATTTTCGGGTAATTTTAAATCGGATAGGGCTAATGATTTTGTTTTGGCTACAGCCAAAATTCCTTCTGTCGTATCGCGATAGGCCAGCTTTTGATAGACTTCCTTGGAGATTTCTATGATTTGGAAGCTTGAAAATTTGGAAATGATTTGATGGCTTACAATTTCCGGAACAAATAACAGGGTTTCAATTTCGTAGTTCCCCTTGATGGCTAATTCAATTTCACGCTGTCCTTCAATTAAAAATGTCCCCGATTGTTTTCGGGCTTTTGCTTTTTCCTGTAATAGGGCCAAGGATTTTATAAACGGATTTTGGGCGCTTGCTATTTGTTTCATATAGGGTTAGCAATGGACAACGGTGCCAAAGTTACAGATTTTTTTTATTTTTAGGAATCAATGATTGATATACAAAAACCCCTTTAAGGGTTCGGGGTAATCTACGTCATTTAAAAACAACAGGTAAAAGTAAGTTCCGTCGCTGGCTTTGGTCTCGTCAAAACCTTCCTTAACATACCCGTTCCAGTTCTCAACATCCTGGTTTCCTGTCCAGACCAATCTTCCCCAGCGGTTGTAGATTTCAATTTTATAGTTAAGGAATATATTCCTCAGGCCGTCAATAAAGAAATTTTCATTGTAGGCATCGTTATTGACAGAAATGTAATTGTAAACCGTAGGCGGGCAATTGCGCGTGGTCAGGAAAAAATAAGTAATAGCCGAGCAGTTTTCGTTGCTGATTTTGATAAAGATCTGCTTAGGCGTGGTAACCGCAATATAATTGGAAGCATTTACAATAGGATTTATCCCATTTGCTGCATCTTCCATTGTTTCATAAAAGGCAGCGGTATCTTCCGGGTTAGTTTTTACGGATTCTTCATAAACCGAAAAATCAAAAGTGGCGCGGGTGAATCCCTCGTTACACGACACCAAAGTTTCCAGCGGATTAAAAGTAGGCGAGAACCATAATGTATCGCCCAGGCGGGTCGCGTTATTGGCCTCGTTGAGTTCTGTAACAATACCTGTTCCGTTTCCGGTATCATCAACGATTGCCTTAATATCGAAATCAGCAACAACCGTATCGGGTAACACCAACGTTACTTCGCCCGACAAGGAGCCATCAATAGGGATAGCAGCTGTAGTGGCGACGGTTAATTGCAGTATGCCGCCAACATACAGGGAAATAGGCGTATTGGCAGGAAGCGGGTTGGTGGCATTCAGGTTGGAAACGGTATAATGCACCACAACGGTTTTTGAATCACATGTTTTTTCAAAGGAATCGATGACAATGGTAGCATCAGGGAGCTGGCTGTTCAGCTTGGTGACTACCGTATTGATCATGATAAAATCCTGGCTGGAGGAAAGCGTAATCTGGGCAGAAGGATCTCCTACATGGATGTAATCCTCGATGTTATAAATATCCAGATCCATATTGTACAGTTCATTGCTTCCGGTGATGGAATTGGTTCCGTTGAAGACATTATTTTCCGGATTGGTGCCGTTGCTCAATGGGGTATTGTTGAATAAAAATTCTTCGGTAGGTAAAATGGAATCGCCCTCCCAGGCAATAAAACCCACTTTGGAATTGTTATTATCCAATACATTCAGGCTGCTTAAGGTAATGACCATATCATCGGGAACGCCTTGTAAACCATCATACACATTGATTTGATTCAAAGGCAGAAGATCATTCTTGTACACAATAACAACAGCCCAGCCCGCAAAGTTGGTAGCGTTAGGGCAATAAGCCGGTATGATATCGGTCAAATCCAATTCGGAAAGGGTATAGTCTCCGTTACCGGTGGCCAGCACCTGATCGGTAATGTCCTTAAAAGCACTGAAAAAAGGCAGTCCCGACTGGGACTGAATCAGGCTGAATGTCCTTTCAGCGGTTATGGGCTGCCCGTTTAATTCCACATCAAAATCGCCTTCGCCCGAACCTGCCCAGTAGAGAAATGCTTTTTCAACAACATCGGTTGGATTTAGGGTTAAGGTCGCCGTGGAATTGGTGTTGATTACGCAGGAAAAAGGCTCATCGTGTACAATATTGTTTTCGGCAAGGTTCATGGTGTTGCCAATAAATGTGAAATCATAACGCCCGTTGAACTGTTGGTATAACGTTACATCCTGTCCGTAAGCTGAAAAAAAACAACTAATGATGACAATAAATAGAGGTAAATAACGTTTTAAGTTCACCGTTAAGCAATTTTAAGAAGCCTAAAATTACTCATTAATTTGTAAAAATCTAATTTTTAACTATACAAGGTTTTTAAAAATAAATGTTTAATTTTCCAATGTCTAAACAAAGCCCGTGAAAAACTATACTGTCAGACGTTATGAAACCAATGATTTTGCCATTTGGAATGCTTTTGCCGGCAAAGCCAAAAACGCAACTTTTCTTTTTCATCGCGATTTTATGGAGTATCATAACGATAGGTTTTCAGATTTTTCGCTGCTCGTTTTTGATGACGGGAAATTAATCTCGATACTTCCTGCCCATACCGCCGGAGCTACTGCATATTCCCATCAGGGGCTTACTTACGGAGGTTTTGTGTTTGATGGAAAGATAAAATTAGCTGAGGTGATTGATATTGCCAAAACCGTTTTACAGTTCCTTCATCAAAATAAGATTGACACTTTTCAGCTAAAATTAATTCCGTCAATTTATAACGCCGCCTTTTCGGAAGAGATTGAGTATGCCCTGTTTTTGGCCCAGGCCCGGTTAACCCGCAGGGAATGCCTTTCGGTGATTGATATGACCAAACCTTTTTCGATTGCAAAAAACCGTAAAAAAGGTATTGACCGTGGCAAAAAAAATCACTTGATTATCAAGGAGGAATTGAATTTTGAACTGTTCTGGAATGAAATCCTAATTCCGAATTTAGATAAAAAACACAGCGCCAAACCAGTACATTCAGTCGCTGAAATTACGCAGTTGCAACAAAAATTCCCTAAAAATATCCGCCATTTCAATGTATACCATGAGGATAAGATTGTAGCAGGTTCAACGGTTTTTGTAACCGATAAAGTGGCACATCCCCAATATATTTCGGGCAATGCGCAAAAAAATGAACTCGGCAGCCTGGATTTTTTATACAACCATTTAATCCTGGAAACATTTAAGGATAAAAATTTCTTTGATTTTGGCCCGTCACATGAAGAAGAAGGGAAAAAGATTAAGGAAGGTATCTTGTTTTGGAAGGAAGGTTTTGGCGCAAAAACCACGGTACAGGATTTTTATGAAGTACCAACTGGAAATTATCCATTTCTGGAAAATATAATGTTATGATAAAATTTCTCGATTTACAGAAAATAAATACGGCGTACCAGGCTGATTTTGAACAAAAAATGAAATCTGTCCTGGATAATGGCTGGTTTATACTCGGTAACGAAGTGAAAACATTTGAAGCCAATTTTGCCGAATATTGTGGTACCAGGTATTGTATTGGGGTTGGGAACGGCCTGGATGCACTGGTCTTAATCTTCAAAGGCTACATTCAGTTGGGGAAACTTCAAAAAGGCGATGAGGTTATTGTGCCTGCCAATACGTATATCGCGAGTATTTTAGCGATTTTGCAGGCCGATCTGGTACCGGTTTTGGTTGAGCCAAAGCTGGAAACCTACAATATCAATCCGGACTTGATTTCGGGCAAAATAACACCAAAAACCAAAGCGGTTTTAGCCGTTCACCTGTATGGGCAATTAGCTGATATGGAAAGGATAAATACGATTGCCCGCCAACATGATTTACTGGTGATTGAAGACGCTGCCCAGGCTCATGGTGCCTTTTCAGCCCATGGGAAAGCCGGTAATCTATCAGATGCTTCAGGTTTCAGCTTTTATCCGGGAAAGAATTTAGGGGCGTTGGGTGATGCCGGTGGCATTACAACAAATGATGGGCAACTGGCAAAAGCCCTTTTTTCATTACGGAATTACGGTTCAGAAAAAAAATACCATAACGAATTCATTGGGTTCAACTCAAGATTAGACGAATTGCAGGCGGCTTTCCTGAATGTCAAATTGCCTTTCCTGGAAATCGAAAACCAAAAAAGGGAAAGCATTGCAAAACGCTACCTGGCCGAAATTAAAAATGAGAAAATCATCCTGCCAGCCTGGGATTCTTCCAGGAACCATGTTTTTCATTTGTTTGTTATCCGAACTGAAAACAGGGAGGAATTGCAGGACTACCTGAAACAAAACGAAATCGAAACGCTTATCCATTACCCGATTCCGCCACACAGGCAAAAGGCTTTGCCCCATTGGAACAGCTTGTCTTTCCCCATTACAGAAAAAATCCATGAGCAGGTATTGAGCATTCCCATCAGTCCGGTAATGACAGGGGAGGAAGTCGACTTTGTCATTCAAATCTTAAACCAGTATTAGCAGCTGATGACAGATACTAAATCTTCATATAGGCAAATCATTACATCAACCTCTATTTTTGGCGGCGTACAGTTTTTCAGCATTTTGATTTCGGTAATCCGTTCCAAATGCATTGCAGTATTTATTGGCCCGGCGGGAGTAGGGATACTCGGATTGTTTGTATCAGCCCTGAATTTGATGGGCAGCTGTACCAGTTTTGGTATTGAAACCAGTGCGGTTAAAATGATAGCTTCCGCCGAAAACAATCAGGAAGCAGTAGCAAAGGAAATTTTTATCCTTAAAAGATTGGCCTGGATTACCGGGATTTTAGGAACGCTGGCCGTTATGGTATTGTCTCCGTTTTTGAGTAAAATTACTTTTGGGAATTACGATTACATCCTTGCCTTTGTTTTAATTTCGGTAACCTTATTATTCAAACAGCTTACCAATGGTGAGTTGGCCATATTGCAGGGTTTGCATAAGATTGCACCATTGGCGAAAGCCAATTTATTTGGAAATTTATTCGGGTTGCTGGTTTCACTGCCGCTTTATTTTTTCCTTGGCATAGACGGGATTGTCCCATCAATCGTCATTTCGTCAGTAGTGGCCTTATGGGCTGCTTTTGCGTTTCATTCAAATCGCGCTGCCCAAACGATTAAGCTGTCTGACAAGGAAGTTTTCCGCGAAGGGAAAAGTATGATCAAACTAGGGCTTTCATTGAGTTTTATCGGTTTGCTGGCCACGGCGTCATCCTATTTGCTGCAAATTTTCATCAGCCATACCAGCGGTATTTCCGAAGTGGGCCTGTACAGTGCAGGGTTTACGATATTGAATACGTATGTTGGTGTGATTTTTACGGCTATGGCCACCGATTATTATCCGAGGCTGTCTAAAATAAGCCATGATAATGTGGCATTACAAAAACTGGTAACCCAGCAATCCAATATGGGTATTTTACTGCTAACACCTATTGTTGTTGTATTTCTTGCCCTGGCGCCACACGTCATCCGATTGCTGTATTCCAAAGAGTTCTTGCCAATAGTACCGCTGGTGTGCTGGGGAATCCTGGGCATGATCATCAAAGCAGTTTCCTGGTCCATGGGCTATGTCCTGATTGCCAAAGGCGATTCTAAAATGTTTGTCAAAACATCGATTGGGTTCAATACCCTGTTTTTAATAATCAACCTGCTGGGTTATCATTTTTACGGTTTGGAAGGCCTGGGGGTTACTTTTGCCATCAATTATGTTATCCATTTTGTCGGATTAAAGATAATTACGGCCAATTGGTATAACCTGCATTTTGACAAAGAGTTCTACAGCTTATTCGCCGTTTGCATTTTTATCTGCGTGGCTGCTTTCGTGAGTTTAAAATTGGATTACTTTTGGGCAAAATATTTATTGTTCCCGATTTTAATCGTAATTTCATTTTGGTTTTCATTTGTTCAGTTAAATAAAAGATTGCATTTCAAGGACTTTTTGTCGAAAAAAAATAAACAATAATGGAGCTACTGGAGCGTTTTAAAAACAAATTAAGATATCTCATGGGAAGGTTACGCTTTTATTTTTCCATTAACTGGACCAAGACGCTGTATTTCAATTTTAAAAAATTTCCGTTTGCCACAGCTAGGAAGCTGCCCTTTGTTTTCTTTGGCAAAGTCAGTTTTCACGACATCAGCGGGGAAATTGTTTTCAATGCTCCCGTTGAAAGCGGTATGTTTGGCTTTGGGCATCGTTTTGAGAAAGCCCGAAAATCAAAAGGTGTGGCGGAATTTGGATTAAAAGGAAAACTGGTGCTCAATGGCCCGATGCACATTGGCAAGGACGTTTTCTTTTCTATTGATGAAAATGCCTATTGTGAATTTGGCTATATGGCCTGTTTGGGGTCAGATGTTAAACTGATCTGCACCCAAAAAATCATACTCGGCGACTGGACCGGTATAGGGTATGAATCCCAAATAATCGATACTAATGCCCATCCGATGAAAAATAGTGTCACCGGCGAATATTATCCCATTTCATCGCCAATAGTGATGGGTTCGCACAATGCCGTTTCTAACCGGGTTTCTATAATGCCGAATACCGTAACCCCCGATTTTTGCGTGATTGCATCCAATAGCTTGTGCAATAAGGATTATACCGATTTAGGAAATAACATTTTGTTGGGTGGGGTTCCGGCCAAACTGATTAAAAACAATTATACCCGCGATTGGGAAAATGAAAAAGCGCTTTTAAAGCAGTATAAAATTATTAGGATGTAGTTTTATTTGTCCAGGTGAATGGCGCCCGGATTTTCATGGCCGTCATTTTTTTTATAGAATTTTGCCGGATTTCCAAACCAGATTTCATCGCTTGGGATGTTCTTATTGATAAAGGACAGTGACCCCAATATGGTATTGTCTCCAATTTTTATACCGTGCTGCAACACGCAATTTGTACCGATAAAGACATTTTTCCCTATTTCGGCACCGCCTATTTGGGACATGTTGGTATCCAGGTTATTCGACATCATCTTTGGGCTGATATAGGTGTTGTCGCCAATTTTTACCCCACGGGCAATAATACTGTCATAACGGATGGTAACATTGTTGCCGATGACACAATTTCCAGAAGATGTCACCCTCGAATCTAAAAAACTATTCTCACCTACAATGGTGCCTTTCCGTAACTCAACGTAATTTTTCAACACCGTATTATCTCCAATAACAACATCATCTTCAATAATACAAAAATTGCCTATCACGACATTGGAACCTATTGTTGCTTTTTCAGATATTATACTTGTGCTCATTTTTGGTTGTTAAGAAATAGTTTCGAAAATTAGCTATTTAATATTAATTAAAATACTTTTTTTTCAATTTTAACGGCTGTTTCGGCACATTGGCAGGAATTGCCTAAGCGGTTTCCGTGTAGATTTTATACTGTATTGATTGCTAGGAAACAAACGTAATATAACCCTCCGTGGCGTTTTCCTTGCTCACAATTTTTGCCGGGTTCCCCATTACCAGCGAATTGTCGGGAACATCAACATTCACAAAGGAATTGGGCGCAATCAATACATTGGAACCAATCGTGATTTTGCCTACAACCACAGCGCCGGTACCTATCCAAACCCGGTTGCCTAGGGTTGGAGAACCTTTTAAAATCCCTCTGTTGGTTTCGCCCAGGGTAACATTGGGAGCGATATTGCAGTTGTTTCCGATAACAACATTTTCATTGATGATAATAGTGCCAAAATGCCCAATATACAGTCCGGGGCCTATTTTGGTTTGGGTCGGAATCTGGAAACCATATTTAAAGGTATAACGTCTTTTCAAGAAAGAGCACAAAAACCATTTCGGTGAATATTTGGTACAACCGGCCAACTGCCTTAGTAAATAGAGGTATCGGAAACCGGGAGTTTTTAATCCTTTAAAAAAACCTTTGGTTCCGCTTAAACCTCCGTAACGATATAAATCGGCTGCCGTTTCACGAGTCATGACTTTTCCTTTTTTAAATTGCTGATTTCCATTTTTCCAGGTATTCTGAAGTGATGAGTTCCTGTGCGTGTTCCCTAATGATAAACTGCCGGGCATTGTCACTGATTTTTCCAATCTCCATAGGGTTTTCTATCAGGTAGGAAAGCTGCCTGACCAAATAATCAACATCCGGTAAGGCATTTATAGCCACTGTTTCCGTCAGGTTGTAATGGGTAATAAACTCTTTTTCAGCACCGGTAAAAACCACTTTTCCTTTTGCCATAGCTTCCAACGCATTGTATCCCTGATCGTAGGCAAACACCTGGTCTAACAGGATATGTGCCTTGTTATAACCCTGTATATAAACCTCATAAGGGACGTTTTGGGTGATAATTATTGTTACCGAATCCTGGTATTTTTCGCGGATAATGGCCAATGCCTTTTCGAAAAAAACAATCCCTTTGGTAAAATAATTGAAGGTGTTGATTCCTAAAAAAATCACAACCTTATCCTTTACCGGATTGGCCACATACTCCAGTTTATCAATGTTGATCGGGTTTGGGATAAGCCCCAGGTATTTGGGATAATCCTTTATGGCATTCACATAATCCAAATCGGTGGCAATGATTCCTTTGCATTTTTGGTAAAGGAACCGGTGTATTTTGTAATGGTTCCTGGTGCCGTAACTGAACATAAAGGCTGCTTCATCCTTGGCATTCCTGTTTCCTTCAAAATAAGGATCCATGATGGAATACCGCTCTTTTTTGGCAAGCATGTGTTGTAAAACAGGATAGTCGACACTGCAGCACAACAGGAAAACATTTTTATTTTGCTTAAAAAGTTTTTTGAGTAATGCCAGTTCCAAAAAAGGCACAGTCTGGATAGGTTTTTCATTAATAAGCTGAACCACATCAAAGCCTTTCAGCCGGGGCAGCAAAAAATAAAAACGAATGCCATATTCCCAGCAGGCAATATCAAATCCAAAAAGTTTATGGATAATTTTTCTCGGGATAGTTCCCCATTTCGTTTCACACCATTTGGCATTTATGGAATGATCTACCGGGTAATTCTTAAAGCCATCGCCATTGCCTACAAGGATTACCTCGTGTCCAAGCTGTGTCAATCCTTCTTTTAAAGAATTGTGCAAACGACTGTATTCGCCAATAAATAAAATTCTCACTTATTACCTATATTTGTTGCTAAAATAGGTAAAAATGGGCGTTTTCAAAAAAAATGGGCTTCGAATATGCATGGTGTCTGACCAACTTTCTGTTGGCGGAGCCGAACGTTATGCAGCATTCCTGTCCCAGTATTTTGAAAACAACCAGGTGAAAGTCCATCATGTCATTGTGGTGGATAGCATTGAATACGAATACAGTGGCGAATTACTAAACCTGGGAAAACTGAAAAACCGCTCGAACGGATTGTTGAACAGGCTGCAGCGCTTTTGGGTGCTGTATCGTTTTTTTGCTGAAAATGACTTTGATTACATCATCGATTTCAGGGTGAAGAACAGGCAATGGCAGGAATATTTTATTGCGAAATTCATTTATCGTTCGCCCTTGATTGTGGTGGTTCAGAATTACATAACCGATTTGTATTTCCCAAAAAATAAATTTTTAGCAAATGCCATTTATTCGCATGCCTACAAAATAATAACGGTCTCGCATAAAATCAAGGAAAAAATCCTCACTACTTATTCGTATAAAAATATCGGCATTATCTACAATCCGCTGGATACCAAAAAAATCCGGGAAATGGCCGAAACCTCTTTAGGGATTGACTATAAATACATTGTTGCTGTGGGCAGGATGGAAAATAATGTCAAACAGATTGATAAATTGATTCGCTGTTACGCCAGGTCGGTATTGCCAACAAAAGGCATCAAATTGGTTGTACTTGGCGAGGGGAAATTACGGCAAGGTTTTGCCGGACTGGCCAAAACATTAGGTTTGGAAAATAACGTAATCTTTGAAGGCCATGTCGATAATCCGTTTCAATACTACAGGAATGCCCAATTTATGGTATTGTCGAGCCTTAACGAGGGTTTGCCATTTGTTTTGATAGAGTCATTAATTTGTGGAACACCAGTGGTTTCCTTTGACTGCCCGTCGGGACCAAGTGAAATTATCCGGGACCGTCAAAACGGAATATTGGTGGAAGATCAAAACGAGGGAAAACTGACTGAAGCGATGGATTTATTGATTGAAGATGAAAAATTATACCAGCATTGCAAACAAAATGCTTCCGCCAGTGTGGCCCAATTCGACATGGAAATAATAGGGAAACAATGGCTTGAATTAGTAAAAAATACAGTAAGTTAGCACCGTGAACATTACCATAATTGACATACCAAAAATTGAAGATTACAGAGGAAACATTGCTGTGATTCAAAAAAACATTGTGCCTTTTGAAATCAAAAGGGTTTACTATTTGTTTGATGTCCCGAGTAATGCCAAGCGTGGCGGGCATGCCCATAAAGAACAATTGGAACTCCTTATCCCGCTTTCGGGAAGCTTTGATGTCATCCTGAAGGATGGTAAATCAACCCAAACGGTAACACTGAATAAACCCGATAAAGGCTTACTTATCAAGTCTAATACGTGGCGCGAATTAGAGAATTTTTCTTCGGGCTCAGTATGCCTCGTGATTTCTTCGGGAGAGTTTTTGGAAGAGGATTATATTCGTGATTTTGATGCTTTTATCGAATACCTGAAACCTTAATCATACGTCGTGACCAAAATGCCTTTTCTGATGAAAAAGCGTTTGATTTGTTTTACCCAGCCCAATACTGAAACCGGCGCATTCAATAACAACCGCTGTTTAAAATTCAGGCTTTCCGGACTGATTTCGCTTTTCAGTTTGTCAAAATTCACCCAATCCTTTTCCATTTTGTAATTCCGTGCCATGATGTAGCGGTTGAAATCCAGGTATTTTTTTAGGTTCGGATGCCTGCCTGCCAGGTTTTCGTAGGTATTAAAATTGGGAATGGCCTTGCTTTTGAAATTACTGTTCGTAATCTGGTTTTCCGAAAACATGGTGTAGGTTACCAGTGCTTCTTTGGAATAGGCCAGCTTAAACCGGGTATTGGCCCTGATATTAAAATCAACATCTTCCCCAAAAGTTATCGTTTCGTCATAATAACCAATGTCTTCGAAAACCGATTTTTCGACACACAGGCTACAGGAACAATAAATGGGTTTTGCCAGGTTACTTTCAAAAAAATCCACAACAATCCTGTCCTCTCCTGAAATAGTAGTATTGCTTTTCGGGACAATCACCACATTGTCCTGATACAATTCCTCATAATTGGTGCCAAAGAGTTTGGCTTCGGAAAATTGCTGAATCAACGAATAAATTTTGGACAGGTAACCTGGTTTCCATACATCATCCGCATCAAGGAAAGTAACAAAATTGGCTTTGGCATTTTTTATTCCGGTATTCCGCGCAGCCGAAAGCCCTTTGTTTTTATCGTGGCAGATCAGCTGTATTTTTTCCGAATGGATTTGAGAAACCACTTCCCGGCTTTTATCTGTCGAGCCATCGTCTACAATAATAATGTCAAAATCATGGAAATCCTGGTTGAGGATGCTTTTTACGGCATTTTCAACAAACTTTTCCTTGTTAAAAAGTGGCATTATTACGGTAAAAAAAGGCATAGGTTTGATTTGAGGTCAAATATACTTAAAAGTGGCATTTACTTCTTTTTAAAATGTTATTTTTGTCGAAAGCTATGCAGAACAAACCGCTACACATCATTAGTTTTGACAATCCGTTTCCGCCCGATTATGGTGGTGTCATTGATGTTTTTTACAAATTACAGCGTTTGCATGCGCTTGGATTTGACATTTACCTGCATTGCTTTTACGACGAAAGGAATATCGTTTCCGATGCATTGAAAGCCATTACCAAAGCGGTTTACCTGTACAAAAAAAACAGGAATCCGTGGTTCTTTTTTTCGTCGATTCCTTTTGGGATTGAGTCACGGTTCCATAAAAGCCTGGTACAGAATATAGTGGCTGTTGAGGCTCCCATTTTGTTTGAAGGTTTGCAAACAACGATGCTGTTGCATAAAATGAGCAGCAACAGTAAAAAATACCTGCGCCTGCACAACCTGGAATCCAATTTTTACACAGGAATGTACAGAAGCGAAACCAACTGGATAAAGAAAATCATGTATTATTTTGAGATTGGGAAATACAAACAATACGAAAAACAGCTGCATCATTTTGACCATGTCTTTACCCTTTCGGTGTATGAAAATTCAATTGTCAGCGCCTGGACCGATAAGGTAACCTATGTTCCGGTTTTCCATGGCAATGAAAAGGTGAAAACACTCTCAGCGCAAGGCGATTATGCCTTGTACCACGGTGATTTACGATTGCCGGATAATAAAAAAGCGGTTAGCTTTTTAATTGAATTGTTTCAGGGAATACCCGATTATACACTGCTGATTGCCTCTTCCAACGGAAAGGATTTTGTAGAGAGCCTAATCCAAAAAGCTGAAAACATCCAGTTTGTCACCATAACAAGTGAGCCACATTTAGATTCGTTACTGGAAAATGCCCATATCAATGTTTTGTTGTCTTTTCAGAAATCAGGGACCAAGCTGAAATTGATTAATTCGCTTTTCAAAAGCCGCTTTTGCTTAATCAATGAAAATATGGTTGATGATGAAAATATCCTTCAGCTTTGTGAAACCGCCTCGACTGCCGATGGATTTATCTCAAAAATAAAGGAACTGGCCACCAAACCTTATACCGAAAATGAAAGGAGGGGAGCGTTGCTTTCTGAAGTTTTAAATGATAAGGAAAATGCCGAAAAAATAGCATCGCTTATTTAAGGAGGCCATAACGGAAAATGCAGTAAATGGCATGAATACCGTCTTTCCAGTTGATTTTTTTGCCTTCTTCGTAGGTTCTTCCGTAATAGGAAATCCCCACTTCGTAAATCCTAATCCCGGCAATTTTTGAAATTTTAGCGGTTACTTCAGGTTCAAATCCAAAGCGTTTTTCCTTTAGTGACAGCGATTGCAATATCTTGGTGTCGAATAATTTATAACAGGTTTCCATATCGGTTAGGTTCAGGTTACTGAACATATTCGACAGAAATGTCAAAAACCGGTTGCCAATCGTATGCCAGAAAAACAAAACCCGATGGGCATTTCCGCCCATGAATCGGGAGCCATAGACCACATCGGCAAAACCATCCAAAACAGGCTGCAGTAAAATTTTATATTCGTTGGGATCATATTCCAGATCGGCATCCTGGATAATGGTATAGTTGCCGGTAGCCCTGGCAATTCCGGTATGGATGGCAGCACCTTTGCCCTGGTTTTTTGCGTGGGCAAAATAGGCTATGGAAAGTTCCTGGTTTTGGGAAATGTAATCCTGGATGGCTGTCGCAGTATCATCTGTTGAGCAGTCATTGACAATGATGATTTCTTTGGCGATATTTTGGGGTAGTGTGGCGTTTTTGATTTTATCCAAAATCAGGTGAACTGTTTTACCTTCGTTAAATACAGGAATGATGATGGATAATTTGTGCATTGTATGGATTTTTGACTTTTTAATTCGGATTGACAAATCTACATTTCTAATTTGAAACCACAATAATTTGGCTACTTTTGTTTAAACCTTACGTATGAAATTATTTTTGTCAAAATTCAGCAATCCATTGCTTTTAATAGCAATTGGGAGCTGTTGGATCCTTCTGTTGAATTACATTTTGCAGATTAACAGCCAGACCTTCATGTATCCCGACAGCGTGACGTATTTGCGGGCTTCGGAAAATTTATACTGGTTTCATAAAACCCATTCCATACGCCCGAGCCTGATTGCTGCCATTAACGGTTTTCCGCTGTTGTTCGGTTTTTCAAAAGCCGCACTTTTTGGGTGGAATACCGTTGTCAACCTGGTTTCATGGTTCGCCATTGTGATACTGTTGTACCAAATGGTGTTGCGGCTTGCCTCAAAAAGGATTGCTTTTTTACTGGCGTTGCTGTATGTATTCACTTTGGGGAGCATGATTTTGATTTTTCAGATTTTATCCGAAACGGTATTTGCCCTTGTTTTATTGTTGGTGCTTTACCTTATCCAAAAATACCTTGAAAGGAAAAACATTAAATACCTTGCCATTGGGTTAAGCATCCTGCTGCTGAGCATCCTGATAAAGCCGGTTTCCAAAGGCCTGACAATATTGGTGATGGTCGTTTTTATCTATTCGATGAAACAGCTGATCAGGAGCAGATGGAGCCTGTTGGTTTATGTTTCGGTTTTTACCCTGCTGTTCCATATGTACGATATGAAAAAGAACTATGGCGATTTTACCATCAGTTACATTGACACTTTTACTTATTATAATTATTTGGGGACCCATGCCGATTGTTTGAAAAACAATACGGAGTTTTTGCAATGTCAGAATCCGCGCTATGACTATTTTGCTGCACTGCCATTTCCCGAAAGTAAGAAAGTGGCGCTTGAGGATTTTAAATACCAGGCGTTGAATAATACTGGAAACTTTGCCAAGGCTTATTTTATCAACCTTTTTTATAATTCGTATAGAGGGAACGGGTATTTTTATGAATTTAGGAACATCGATAACTCACCCAGCTTCGAAATGGAAAAGACGTTCTTTAGGGGCATATCCAAACTACAGAATATATTTTATACACTAATCGGACTCTGCCTGTCGGTTTATTTTTTGCTGAAAAACAAAAGGAAGCTGCACATTACGACGATGCCCTCGCTTTTTATACTTTACATTTTCCTTGTTTCGGGAGTGTCAAGCGATCAGGGAGACCGCTTTCATTTGGTTTTTTATCCGTTTGTCATTTTGCTCATGGCAAAATTTATCGCGGATAAAGGCAGAGCGAAATTAGTTTAAACCGTTTTTTGCACTACTTCAAATATGGTACTGTCTTCGCATTTCAGGGTTTTGGCAGGGAATTTCATGATTACGGCATAATCGTGTGTTGCCATAATAACTGTTTTTCCGTTTTCATTGATTTTTTTCAATACCGCCAATACTTCAGCGCTGGTTTGCGGATCTAAGTTTCCGGTAGGCTCGTCGGCCAAAATTACCTCAGGGTCATTCAGTAAAGCCCTGGCAATGGCAACCCGCTGTTGCTCACCACCCGATAACTGGTGCGGCATTTTCTTGGCAATCCCTTTCAGGCCTACTTTTTCCAATACTTCATCAATCTTGTTCTGCATCGAGGCAGTATCGGTCCAGCCGGTGGCTTTCAGGACAAATAGCATGTTCTCGTTCACACTCCTATCTGGCAGCAACAGGAAATCCTGGAAAACAATGCCCAGTTTCCTTCTCAAAAACGGAATGTCATTTTCCTTTAAATGCACCAAATCATAGCCAACAATAGTGCCTTCACCTTCCGTCATGGGCAAATCGGCATACAGGGTTTTCATAAAACTACTTTTCCCGGTTCCGGTTTTACCAATGATGTATAAAAATTCACCTTTCTGTACCTCAAGATTTACTTGTGACAAAATCACTTTGTTTTCCTGATAAATCGTAACGTTTTTTAAAGATAAAACTGTTTGTGACATGAGTAGTTTTGTTTATTGCGTAAAAATAGTAAATATAAATTCCAATTTCCAAATCCAATTTCCAAATCCAAGGAAAAGTATAAAATTACCTCATTTTTATTTTTTAACATCTTAATTCCCAGTTCCTGCTTCCTCAATTCAAATTGTTTAAAAGAATGTTTATAATAAATGGCATAGTTTTTACGTTATAGGTTATAGAGTAATATTTTTGGATAAGTAAAAATAAAAACCATGCGTAGAGTTTCAGTATTATTTTTCCTGCTGTTTATGGCGGGAATGTCAACAGTTTCGGGACAACAGTCGGCTATTTATACCCATCCTTTATCCGACTTTGATAACGCTATTTTGTTATACAAGGACAAGCAGTACCAATCGGCACAAATTCTTTTTGAGCGGATTAAGCAGGATAACAAGGAACAGGATGTCCAGGCTGATTGTGCTTACTATATCGCCAATTGCGCCATCCATTTAAATCAAAATAATGCCGACGAGCTGATGGAGCAATTTGTCGCTGATTACCCAACAAGCTCCAAGCAAAACCAGGCTTATATAGAGGTGGCCCAGTACTATTTCGAGCAGGGGAAATTCCCGCAGGCACTGCAGTATTTTGATAAGGTAGACGAAAGTGCCCTGACGGCTGAAGATACAGAGAAGTTCACTTTTCAAAAAGGATATGCCTACTTCACGGCAGGAAACAAAAAGGAAGCCACCAACTATTTCAATAAAGTGGCTAACTCTAAGGAATATGGCTCACAAGCTAAGTATTACCTGGGCTTTATGGCCTATGAAGGCGACAATTACCAGGAAGCCAACAAGTATTTCGACCAGGTGGCAGGCGAGGAAAAATACCAGGAAAAATTGTCCTATTTCAAGGCCGACATGCATTTCAAGCTGGGAGAATTCCAAAAAGCCATCGATGCCGGGATTATTGCCATGCCAAAATCCAATGCGATGGAAAAATCGGAATTGAATAAAATCATTGGTGAAAGCTATTTCAATTTGAAGCAATACGACAAGGCATTGCCTTACCTAAAGGAATACAGGGGGAAAAAAGGCAAATGGAGTAACACCGATTTTTACCAGTTGGGGTATACCTATTACCAGCAGAAAGATTATGAAAATGCCATTTCGCAATTCAATAAAATCATAGACGGAAAGGATTATGTAGCGCAAAACGGTTACTACCATTTGGGCGAATGCTATTTCAAGACCGATAAAAAACAACAGGCATTAAACGCGTTCAAGAATGCCTCTGAAATGGATTTTGATAAAAAAATCCAGGAGGATGCCAACCTGAATTATGCCAAACTGAGCTACGAAATTGGGAATTCCTATCAAAGTGTGCCCGATGTATTGTCGGCCTTTATCGCGAAATACCCAAATTCGCCGAGCAAAAACGAAATCGAGAATTTATTGATTAATTCGTATATCACTTCCAAAAACTACGCGGCAGCGCTGGCGTTATTGGAAAAAAATAACTCAGCCGAAAACAAGGCAGCCTACCAAAAAGTAACTTTCTATCGCGGCATTGAATTGTACACCGACGGGAATTACCAGGAAGCTTTGGGTATGTTCAAAAAATCGATTGCCACACCAAGGAACGAAAAATTTACGGCCAGGGCAACGTTCTGGAAAGGCGAAACCGAATATGGCCTGGACAATTTCAATGATGCCTTATTGAGTTTCAAGCAATTCATCGGCTATGCCGAAGCCAAAAACACACCGGAGTACAAAAACATCAATTACAACATCGCCTATGCGTATTTCAAACAAAAGGAATACGACCAGGCGGGGAATTATTTCCAGAGTTTTGTGGATGGTGCCAAAGACGATAAGGTTCGTTTGAATGATGCCTACCTGCGTTTGGGTGACAGCCGTTTTGTGACTTCCAAATACTGGCCTGCCATGGATGCCTACAACAAAGCCATCGAAATGAAAACCATTGATGCCGATTATGCTGCGTTTCAAAAAGCATTGAGCTACGGGTTTGTGAGCAGGAACGATAAAAAAATTGAGGACTTCAATAAGTTTTTGCAGAATTTCAAAAGTTCACAATACCGTGACGATGCCTTGTTCGAATTGGGGAATACCTATGTAACTGAAAACAAAACCGATTTGGCCATCAAGACGTATGACCAGCTGTTGAGTGAATTCAAAAATGGCTCGTTCGCCTCCAAAGCGATATTGCGCCAGGGATTGGTGTATTACAACGCCCAGAAAGACGAATCGGCCATAGCCAAATTCAAGAAAGTGGCAGCTGAATATCCGAGAACTCCCGAAGCTTTGGAAGCGGTTTCTACGGCAAGGCTTATTTATATGGATACCGGCAGGGTAGATGAGTATGCATCCTGGGTCAGGACACTTGACTTTGTGGAGGTATCCGATGCCGATCTGGATAATGATACCTATGAGGGTGCCGAAAAGCAATACCTGCAGAACAACACCAAGCAGGCCATCTCAGGCTTGAGCAGTTATGTTTCCAAATTCCCGAACGGAATTCACGCCCTGAAAGCGAATTTTTACCTGGCACAATCGTATTATGCTGATGGTTTGGAAAGCAGCGCTGTACCCAATTATGAGTACGTAGTCAGCAAATCCAGGAATGAGTTTACCGAGCAGTCGTTAGCGCGTTTGGCTGAAATCCACCTGAAAAAAGACGATTATACGAAAGCCGTTCCGGTACTGAAGCGTTTGGAAACGGAAGCCGATTTCCCTCAAAACGTAACCTTTGCGCAGGCCAATTTAATGCGTGCCTACTACGACCAAAAGGATTATCCGAATGCCGTAATCTATGCCGATAAGGTATTGAGCAATCCGAAAACGGATAATAAGGTTAAAAGTGATGCGCAGATTATCGTGGCCCGTGCTGCCATTCAGGTGAATGACGAGCCTAAAGCCCGCGCAGCTTACGCCAAATTGCTAACCATTGCCAAAGGGGAACTGGCCGCCGAAGCCTTGTATTATGA
>JADMIO010703293.1_pt1 | contig 31124 bp, 34 predicted proteins | sample 8958161 | NCBI WGS metagenome assembly JADMIO01 (sample SAMN16585339, study PRJNA669376) | soil metagenome | isolation source: Crop rotation soil | place: USA: Cullars Rotation, Alabama | collected 2011 | reverse complement strand
CGCGACAACTTGTCCACGTGGAATTCTAAGCTTAGGATCCCAATGTGCTGGAAAGCGCCGCCCAGGCCGAAGCCGTGAAGAACAAATGGGCGGTGTCCATCGCCATCGTCGACGAGGGTGGATACCTGTGGCGGCTTGAGCGCGCCGACGGCGCGTCCCTGGCGAGCGCGGAAGTCGCCGAAGCCAAGGCCTACACCGCCGCCATCGGCCGCAACACCACCAAGGCCATGGAAGACATGGTGAAGGAGCGGCCGGGCGTGATGATGATGCCGAGCCGCGTGCCGGTGCAGGGCGGCGTGCCGATCATGGTGAACGGCGAGTGCATCGGCGGCATCGGCACGTCGGGGGTCAAGTCGCATGAGGACGAGCAGGTCTCCCTCGCCGGGCTGAAAGCGCTGACCGGTTAACCGCAACGGTGGGGCGCCAATTTGTGCACTGTCACGTAGTTCTCCTGGAAGCCATAAGGCCGCCGGCTGAGCGGCCGCACGGGCGCACGGCCGCAGTAAAGGCGATGGGCGCAAAGAACACGGTGCCGGCGGATGCACTCTGACACACAGGTGCAGGCGTTCTGGGAGTATTGGTCATCCCTGCCCAAGTCAGCGGACGGGCTGCCGCAACTCAGGGACTATCTCGATCATGCTCCACCTCGGTTGCAGCCAAATGTCGCCATCGCGGATGTCCATTCACCAGAACAGTTGACGGTCCGGCTGTTCGGGACGGCCCTGGTCGAAATAACCGGCGCTGACCTTACCGGCATCAATCCGCTCTCGGTGTACAGAGAATCCATCCGGCGGTTGGCGGGTCAAGTTGCCTGGCGTGCGGTCGTCCAGCCGTGCGGTTACATCACCAATCGCGTTTTTCGGACCAAGATCGGCAGGCTTCTCAACGCGCCGGGAATAGTGCTCCCCGTTGAAATCACCAACGTCAGTTATAGAGCGGTTTTTATTTTCACTAATTTGAACTCCGCGCGGGAGGCTCTTTACGCGAACGAGACATTCGAGATCATCCACGACGTGGAATTCGTCTCGTGGGTCGATCTCGGAAAAGGGATACCCGCCATGGGCGTGTAAGGTGCAGCGATGTTGCTACAGACTGCCCGCGCGCCAGCGGTTGAGCAAATCGGGCTTGGGTTTTCGGAATGTGAAATGGAAGGAGTTTCCCGCAAATGTCTCGTCCGTTCATATGCTGCTTTTGAAAGTGTGATGAATGACGACGACCTCGGCGTCCGGCGGGATCGGCCCGTGTGCGCGACGATGGGCGCGCATGGCCTGAGCCTCGGTCTGATCGGGCATCACATGCACGATGACGATGCCGGCGTGGCGCTTGTCCTGTTCCAGCTCCTCAACCCGCTTCGCCAACGCCATGGGCGGCCTCCCGTTCCAGGACGACGACGCGGCGCTCGAGGTCGGCGAGTTCATGCACCCGGCGGAAGATGTCGACGATGTCGGCGAGATCGTGCGCCTCGGGAATGGTGAGCACGCCGTCGGCGACGGCGGCGGTGATGGCGCCCATGGCCGCCACCGCATCGGACGCGGTCTTGATGGGTGGAAGCGCGAGGCCTTCCACAAAGCGATGCTTGCGCGCGGGACAGGCGCGGTCGAGGACGAGCCTGATGGCGTCGACGCGGCCCTTCTTGGCCATGGCGACGGCCTTTTGGGCGACTTCGTCGGCCTCGCCGTCGAAGAAGGCTTCCAGCAGGCGCGTGGCCCGGTTGCGCGCACCCTTGGGTTTGCCGGGGTTGCCGGGTTTGAACCTGCCGTCCGTTAATACGGGCGAAATACGGTTAACGTCGTGGGTCATGGTCACTCCAATGCGTTGCACGGCCCGGCTGAGCGCGCCGGCGCCTGTTGGTTTCAGTCCTTTCCCCAGATTTGTCCGGCCTCCACCCGGAGCCAGCCGAACGTGGCCAGGGTAAGGAGAGTCTTTGAGTCGCGTCAACTACATGTTTGGAGGTGGTTAATGGGGCTTGGGTTTTCAAAGTGTGTGGTGGGAAGAAGAGCACATAGGCGTGTGCGACTCGGCGTTGAGGACGTATGATCGCCGGAAGGTTATCAGACTGCGATTGTCGACGTGGTACTACCCACAAAATCTCATGATACGAATAAGTGGGTGGGTGGTGGGAGTTTCGAATGCGGGTCTTTGTTCTATTTTGCACCTTGGGACTAGCCTTCGGTTTCGAAGCATCTGCTTGTTCTCCGTTACCTCCAGGCCCCGACGCAGACGCTTACGAAGCACAAGCCGCGGCCGTCTTCAAAGGAAGAGTTATTGAGATCCAAATCGTTTCGGAAGTCCCCACTCCTCAGGCCCGCAAAGGGACGCGAAAGGCACGATTCAAAGTGTTGGAGATTGTGAGGGGATCTTTGAACGACGAAGTAACTCTCAGTTATGATGAACAGGATGGGTCGAACTGTGGGAAATCCTTTATCCTCGGCGAGGAGGTATGGCTAAATGCATATGCGGACGACAGCGGCGGACTACGAGTTGGAAGAAGATTCAAACAGCCACCTGTTCGTTGATGCCCTACTCCGCCCAGACATGTGTATGATTACTGGAATTACGGTGAAAGGAATAACGCCGACAGCGCACTGATAGATTTCGGTACGTCTGCTCAGGCATGAACCTTCGCGGTTAATTCGATACCGAGCGCCTTCATCACCGCAATTGTCGTTTTCAGCGTGGGGTTGCCGTTCTCGCTGAACGAACGATAAAGCTGCTCGCGGGAGAGGCCGGTTTCACTGGCAATCTGCGACATGCCTTTCGCGCGCGCGACGACACCAAGCGCATGCGCGATGTATCCGGCATCCTCCGATTCAAACGCATCGGCCATGAATGTCGCGATCGCTTCGTCGGACGTCAGGGCCTCGGCCGGGTCGAACTTGGTCAGTTTTTTCTTCGCCATCTTAATCGTAACGTAGTTTATAGACTACATTTTGTCAATGATCTGTCTCCCGAGATCAAGACAGTCCCAGTTCCCTGCTCTACCCGCCTCCGCTACGCTCTGGCAGGGCGCCAGCTTTTCTAAGTTCACTTCGTTCACCCCGGTGTCGCCGGGCACGAGCTTTCGTAAACTCGCCACGCTCTTCAACGAAAGCTAGGTGTAAGAAAAGCTAGGCGTAGCGTGGATCGACTGCACAATATGTTGGAAGATCGGGCATGACCTCAAAGCATACCGACAGCGATGAATTCGATTTCGACGTGGTTGTTGTCGGAGCGGGATTCTCCGGCTTGTACGCCCTGTACAAGCTGCGCGGCGAAGGGCATCGGGTCAGGGTTTTCGAAGCGGCGAGCGATGTCGGCGGGACATGGTTCTTCAACCGCTATCCCGGTGCGCGGGTGGATGTCGAAAGCCGCGAGTATTCGTTCGGTTTTTCCGAAGAGCTCGAAAACGAATGGAAGTGGAGCGAGCTGTATTCGGCGCAGCCCGAACTGTTGCGCTATGCGCAACACATCGCCGACCGCTTCGACCTCCGGCGCGACATTCAATTCGACACGCGGGTGACCGCCGCGACCTTCGACGCGGCGCGGAATGCCTGGGTCGTGGAAACGGATCGCGGCGATCGCGTGGTGGCGCATGTCATGGTCATGGCGGCGGGCAATCTGTCGGTTCCGAAGGACGTCGACATCCCCGGCATCGAAGCCTTCAAGGGCGAGGTTTACCGTGCGAGTGTCTGGCCCGCCCATGAGGTGTCGTTCACCGGCAAACGGGTCGGCATCATCGGGACGGGATCGTCGGGCGTGCAGATCATCCCGCTTGTCGCGGAACAGGCCGATCACTTGACAGTGTTTCAGAGAACGGCGGTCTATAGCCTGCCGTCGCGGAACGGCCCCATGCCCGAGAAGGTCATGCGCGAATGGCTCGACAATCGGGTCCGGTACCGCAAGCAGCAGCGCGACTCGTTTTTCGGCCTGGTCGTCACCGACGTCAATCCAGCCAAGGCCGGCGAAGTGGCGGAGGCGGAGCGCGCGCGGATTTTCGAGGAACGGTGGCAGCAAGGCGGCTTCAGCATCATCGGCAGCTTTTCCGACTTGCTGGTGGACGAAGACGCCAATGCGACGGTCGCCGATTTTGTGCGGGACAAGATCCGGGGCGTCGTGAAGGACCCCAAGGTCGCCGCCCGCCTGATGCCCACCGGCTATCCGATCTTCACCAAGCGGCCGTCGGTCGACGTCGGCTATTACGAGACCTACAACCGGGACAATGTCGAACTCGTCGACCTGAAGAGCACGCCGATTGAAGCGTTCACCGCGAATGCCGTGCGCACCGGCGGCAAGGACCATGAGCTCGACATGCTGATCCTGGCGATCGGCTTCGACGCGATGACCGGCGCGTTGAACCGGATCGATATCCGCGGGATCGGCGGACGCCGGCTGAAAGACGCATGGGCGCAAGGCCCCCAGACCTATCTGGGGCTGGCCATGGCCGGTTTTCCGAACATGTTCCTGATCATCGGGCCCGGCAGCCCCTCCATCCTCGGCAACCAGATGGCGTCGATGGAACATAACGTCGGCTGGGTGGCCGACTGCCTGGCGTATTTGAGCAAGAACGGCTTTGGGGCGATCGATGCCACGCCGGAAGCGCAAGCGAGCTGGATGCAGGAAGTCAAAGACGCGGCGGACAAGACGCTCTATCCGCGCGTCGAGAGCTGGTACACCGGGGCGAACGTCGCCGGAAAGCCGCGCGGCTTCATGGCCTATCTCGGCGGGTGGAAGCCGTATCTCGACCGGTGCGACGATTGCGCCGCGAAGGGTTACGAGGGTTTCAGGCTGATTCCCGATCAGCGCACGGCGCGCGCGGCATTGAGGAGTGCGGAATGACGAGCCGGGCCGACAACGACAGGCTCACGCGGGTCGAGGGCGACGCCTTGCTGGGGCGGATGCTCCGCGAGCGGTATTGGATTCCGTTTGCGCGGAGCGAAGCCTTGACGGCGGGCGCCGCGCCGGAGCGGGTCACGCTTCTGGGGCGCGATTACGTCGCGTTTCGCGGCGAAGACGGCCTCGCCGGCATCGTCGATGAGCATTGCCCCCATCGCCGTGCGTCGCTGGCGCTTGCCCGCGTCGAGGGATGCTCGCTCCGCTGCATCTATCATGGCTGGCGCACGGACCGGACCGGCCGCGTTGTGGAGGTCCCGTCGGAAGGCGAGCGGTCGGCAGCGTTCGCCAAACGCATCAAGACCAACATTTACACGGTTCACGAAGGCGGCGGGCTGGTGTGGGCCTTTCTGGGCGCCGACGCGCCGGCGCCGCCGCCGCTGCCGTTCATGCGGGCGCCGGCGCATGCGCGCTGGTTCACGCGGACCGTCGTCGACAGCAATTGGCTGCAGGGCTTCGAGGGCGCGCTCGACTCCTATCATCTCAACTGGCTGCATCAGGGGTGGAAAGACGGACCCGGTGCCTTCGTGCCGACCGCGCCGCCGCGCTACGACCTGGAACCGACGCCCTATGGCATGCGGACCGCCGCGGTGCGCCAGCCGAACAACACCGAAGTGCATTTTCGCGTCGCCGAGTATGTCGCGCCCTTCTATGCCCTGGTCGCCGGGCGCCAGCCGGTGCGTCCGACCGACTGTTCGGTGTTCATCTCGGTTCCGGTCAACGACAAGCGCCACCTTCTGTTCTTCGGCTATTGGGACGAAGCCGGCGCGTTCGAGCCGGATCACAAAAACTTCCCGCCCACCCTCGACCCGAACAACCTGGTGCCGGAGGCAGGCAACGCCGAGAACCGCTGGGGGCAGGATCGCGCGGCGATGGCCGCAGGGCATTTCAGCGGCTTCACGAAAAATGTTCTGGAAGAGGATGTGGCGGTTCAACTGAGCATGGGGCCGATCGTCGACCGCTCGCAGGAGAACCTTGCCGCGACCGATCTCGCCATCGTGCGCATGCGCGAGCATCTGCTGGCGTTGCTCAAGCGTTTCGAGGCGGGTGAGGCGATTGACGGCGCGCTGGAGAATTACGCCGCCATGCCCAACCGTCCGTTCAGCCGGGTCATGCCCGCGGGTACGGATTGGCGCGATTTGCCGGCCAGGGACACCCTTCCCGCCTGACGCGCCCCCTGCTCGCTGGTATTGTCAGCTCGTTCGCATCCGAGGGGGAAAAGAATGTTTCGGCATGACAAGACCAGAACACTTGGCGAAGCGTTTGGCGCCCTGGCCATCGTTGCGATGCTGATGGGGTCGAACGCCGCAATAGCCCAGGGAAATATGAACGATTTACCTTCGGTCGATGAAGCGGTGCTGAACCAACCCGGCGTCACGGTACAAACAAAATGTCGTCTCGATGAGCAGGTCGATGCATCCGGCAGACCGATGACGTCTGCGTTTGGCACTTTTCTTATGGGAAATTCTATTTATGGCGGACAATTGAGGAATGGCTGTACGCGTTCCGGTCCGGTCTTAACATGCACGACGGAAGGCCTCACCGTTACAACGAACTTTCAAACTGGCGAAACGACTAACCAGCACGTCGCCGGTATTCGCTCGCGCGGACATTGCACGTTCAACGTCCATATACCCTAAGGCCGGAAAAGCTAAGCGCGCCGCGCCGCCACCGCCTTCACCTTGACGCTCTGCACCAGCGCGCCGTGCTGATTGAGGGTGCGGTTCTCATCACGGCCGTCTTCGATTCAAATATCTCCACAGCACCCGGCAACCTCCCGCGGGAGATACGCGTACGCGTTGGAGAGCTCCTTCTTCCCTCCCCGCTCCGGCGGACGCCCCCCGAGATCGCCCCATTACACATCCTTAGGTAGCGCTCTCGCGCCTGGGATGATATTTTAAAAATTAATACAATCTGGGGTTCTAGGCTGAAGTTGCCGGCGATGACCAAACTCGCACTGATTCTGGGGGCGCCGAAAACCGGGACGACCACCGCGACAGCCATCTGCAACGCGGACCCGCGCTCTCATTTTCTGTTCGAGGTCGATTTTTCGAGACCGTCGCACGCGCCACGGAACCTCGAAATCATTCAGAACTTTGCCGACGCCTTCAAACTCTTCGGGGCGCCGCCGGCTCACGACGTCGGTCGCAAACTCGGAGAATTGCTGCGCGCGAACCCCGGCCTTGAGGAGCGTTTCTCGGCGGCCTTTGGCGTCAAGCTTCCGGGCATACGGCCCGCCCTCCTCGACGCCAACAAAGACCTCCCGGTCGTCTTCACCGTTCGGAATATCCGCACGTGGTTGTGCAAGAACACCAACATCGAAACCTTTCGCGCCAAGGACAGAAAAAACATCGTGCCGACGGCCGTCGCGTACACGAAATTTTTTCTGAAGTCGTTCGAACGGGACAATATTCTGCGGCTGCGCTTGGTCGACCTGTTCCGCGACGACGGCACCTATTGGCCTAGGATGTTGTCGGGTTTTCTCGGCATCGACTATGACGAGATCAAGAACTGGTGGGAAAAGCGCGACGCAATTCGCGAAGAAGCGTCTTACACGACTTGGCCAACCCGGCATGAGTCCGCGTTCATGAAGCCGCAGTTTTTCGATACCGAAGCGACACTCGCACCCCATCCTTTTTGGGACGGCATCCTTCCCATCTTCGACAAGTATTTTTCATCGCCGCAAGGATCCTTCGCGTCCACCGAGATCGCCTCGGATCACGCCCGACTTGATGCCATGGCGAAGCAGTTTCAGATGAGTCTTGCCGACGGATATACCGACTTCCGATCGTTCAAGGCCGGCGGCCTCAAGAGCAGGGAAACCGCAGACAGCGGGGAAGAAACCGTCGTTCGCGCAAAGGGGCTCTGGACCTGGCAAAGGCTGCGTGAGACGCCTGAGGATGAGGACTGACGGATCAGGGCGCTGGCCCCAGCCTTCTCGGCACCACCATCTTCACCTTGAAGCTCTGCACGAGCTCGCCGTTCTGATTGAGGGTGCGGTTCTCGATCAGCACCATGCCGCGGTCGGGTTTGGAGCGTGACGGGACGATCTCAAGGATCGTGCTTTCCACATGGAGCGTGTCGCCGGGGCGGGTCGGGCGCGGCCAGGAAAGTTCGCCGCCGCTACCGATGATGCCGCCGGAGATCGGATAGCTCTCGACCATCAACCGCATGCTGATCGCCGCCGTGTGCCAGCCGCTGGCGGCAAGGGTGCCGAACAAGGTGCTCTTGGCGCCGTCGTCGCTGAGATGGAAGGGCTGGGGATCGTAACGGCCGGCGAAGTCGACGATCTCGGCGGCGTCGAGGGTGTGGGACGCGGTCTTGAAGGTCTGGCCGACGTGGAGGTCGTCCAGGGTGAGGAGTTCGTCAGGCCGGAACTTCTGGTGCGGCGTCATCGTTATGTCTCGGTGAAGTTGTAACCGCCGCAATTATCAGCGAGTTGGCGCCGGTAACAAGGCCGAATGAACGCGGTCATACCCCTGCCATATTGATCCGTGAGGCTTCGGGCACCGCTGACGTTCACTTTCAGCATGGAGAATGAGTGATGATGAACACGTATGTGCGCCGCTCCCTGGCGCTGGTGTTGCTGGGCGCAGCCGCCACCCTGCCGCTGGCCGGCTGTGAGCAGCTGGAGCACCAGACCGGCCTCAGCAAGTCCGCCCAGACCGGTGCGCTCGGCGGCGCGGCCTTCGGCGGCATTGTCGCCGCACTGGCCAACGCGAACCCGGCGTGGATCGCGGCCAGCGTCGTCATGGGCGGCGTGGCCGGCGGCATGATCGGCGACCGCATGGGGCGCAAGGACGCGGAGACCCACGTCAGCCGCAACCTCAACGCCCTCGACACCCTGGCCGAGGGCCAGACCGAGAGCTGGTCGAATACGGAAACCGGCAACAGCGGCAGCACCACCATCCGCCGCGTCGCGCGCAACGAAGACGGCACCGTCTGCAAGACCTATACGGAGACGGTGCGGACGCGCGAGGAAACCGTCACCCGCGACGGCCGCGCCTGCCGCACGGAAGGCGGCGGCTGGGTTGTGGCGACGGGCTGAGCCCGGCCTTTTAGGCCTAGACACTGCGTCACGGGGGCGTTCATCTTTTGGGCATGAGAACGCCCCCTTTATGGCTGGCCGCGGGCCTCCGAACGCCCTTCTCCAAAGCCGACGGCCCCCTCGCCGCCCTGGACGACATCGACCTGTCGGTGCCGGTGGTGCAGGCGATGGCCGGGCAGCTCGCCGCCAACAGCAAACCGGATCTCCTGGTGTGGGGCGGCGTGGCGCCGTCGCTGCGCTGGAGCAACCTGGCGCGGGAAGTGCTGCTCGATTCCAAGATCGGTCCGACCATCCCCGCCTTCACCGTCGTCATGGCGTGCTCGACCAGCATGGCCGGCGTGTTCGCCGCCGCGGCCAGCATCGGCCAGGGTGATACACATCTCGCGCTGGTCGGCGGGGTCGACAGCCTCAGCAATATCCAGATCGGTTTGCGCCAGCGCGCCTCCAACTGGCTGCGGCGCCTGAGCCAAAGCCGTGGGTTCGGGGCGATGCTGAAGACAGCGGGGCAACTGCCTTTCAGTGACATGCGCCTTCACATCCCGCGAGTCGCCAACCGCTCGACCGGCAAGAGCATGGGCGAACACACGGAGGACATGGCGAAGGAATGGAAGATCCCGCGCCTGGCGCAGGATGAGTACGCCTACGCCAGCCACAAGAAGGCGATTGCGGGGCGGGAGAAGGGATTTTTCGACAGCCTCATCATGCCGTTGGCCGGCGTGAAGGCGGACACCATCCCGCGCGCCGATACGACCGTGGAAAAGCTCGCGAAGCTGGCGCCGGTGTTCGATACCACCAGCGGACAGGGCACGCTGACCGCCGGCAATTCGACAGGTCTGAATGACGGTGCGGCGGGCATCTGGCTTGCGGACGCGGACGGCCTCACGCGCCTGCCGTCGTCGCTGCCGCGGGTGAAGCTCGTCGATTGGGAGTTCACCGCCGTCGATATCTGGCATGAGGGCCTGTTGATGGCGCCCGCTTATGCGGTGCCGCGCCTGCTTCACCGCAACGGCTTGCGTTATGGCGACATTGCCCTGTGGGAGATCCATGAGGCGTTTGCGGCGCAGGTGCTGTGTCACCTCGCCGCATTCCAGGACCGCACCTATCTGCGTGAGCGTGTCGGCCTCGATGTCGATTTCGGTCCCTTCCCGGTCGAGCGCCTGAACCCCAACGGCGGCAGTGTCGCCATCGGCCATCCGTTCGGCGCGACCGGGGCACGCATCATGAGCCAGGCGGTGAAGGAGCTGGCCGCGATGCCAACGGGAAGCCGCGCCGTCGTCAGTATCTGCGCCGACGGCGGCGTGGGAACAGTCGCACTCCTCGAAGCCGGCTGAGCCATGACGCGCACGTTTGCAGTCTTGCTTCTGCTTCTCGTGATGGGCGTGCCGGCGCGGTCGGAGGCGCGCGTGTCGGGCATCGAGGAGAACGATTCCATCGCCGCCAACAGCGACCGTCACTATACCCAAGGCATCCACTTCGCCTACACGACGCCGACCCTAGGCGACAAGGATTGGCAGTGGCCCTTCACGCTGCCGATGTTCGAGAAAGCGGGAAAACGCAAGATCACCTGGTCGCTGACCCAGAGCATCTTCACGCCGCGCGACATCCACATCGTCAATCCCGATCCGCGTGACCGGCCCTACGCCGGGTGGCTGACCGTCGGCGCGAGCTTCCTGCAGGAAACGAAGCTCGGCGAACACTCGCACATGCTGGAGAATTTCGAGGTCCAGCTCGGCGTCGTTGGCCCGGCGGCGCTGGGAAGGCAGGCGCAGAACGACTGGCACCAGATCATTGGCGTGCCGAAGGCGCTGGGGTGGGCTTATCAGCTGTCCAACGAGCCCTCCCTCAACATCACCTATGAGCGCAAGTGGCGGATCTCGGCGGCGATTGTCGATGGCGTCAGGGCAGACATCATTCCGGCGGTGGGCGCGACCGTGGGCAACGCGCTCACATACGGCGCGGCGGGCGCGACCGTGCGCATCGGGCACCATCTCGACGCCGATTACGGACCGGCGCGCATTCGCCCGGCCGTGTCCGGCACGGAGTGGTTCACCTGCGAGGACGCGTGCACGCACGGTCTCGGCTGGTATGTGTTCGTCGGCGTCGAAGGGCGGCTGGTGGCACGCAACGTGTTTCTCGATGGAAGCTCGTTCACCGGCAGCCGCAGCGTGCAGAAGAAACACGCGGTCGCCGACATCAGCGGCGGTGTTTCCGTGTTCTGGGGCACACGCGTCAAACTCGACCTGTCGTTGACCCGGCGCACGAAGGAATTCGCCGGCCAGACCAAGCAGGACAAGTTCGCGATGATCGGCTTGTCGTTCGGTCTCTAATCCCTGAAACCGAAGCTGAAGCTCACGCCCGGAGGCGGCGCCGGCTCGTAGTAGACCGGCGGCGGCGGATCATAGACATAGACCCGGCGCGGCTCATGATAGCGCCAATAGCCGTGGTCCCAACGACGCTCCCATTCATGGTGACGCCGCCACGCAGCCTCCCGGCGCTCGTGCTCACGCCAGCGGTGGTCCCGGTAGTCGTCACGATCCCACGGATCGGCCTTGGCCGGCGCCATGGCGGCTGCGAAGGACATCAACAGACCGGTGAACACTGCACCACGCAGCAAACGCGATTTCGATAACTTCATCATACGCGCCTCCTTTTATGGTCCTTAATGCGCCTTGCTCATGCTGCGGCGGGCGCTGGCGCCGACGGCCATGGCCGTCTCATGCCGCTGCGCAAACAAGGCGTCCGCATCCTTCTTCTGCGCGTCCGACATGTCCTTGTAGAGATCCTCAAACGGATCCAAGAGCCGCTTCGCGCCGTCGTACTGAACCTGTTGCAGAGCCTCGTAGTACTTCAGTTCGTCGACCGCCGTGACAGCCGCCGTCTTGTCCTTCTCGGCGCGGTCGGTGAGTTTTTCGCGGACTTCCTTCGACGTCTTGCGCATGGCGTCGGCGACGTCCTTCCATTTCGATTCCTGCGCCGACGTGATCTTCAGCTTGTCGTGCAGTTCCTTGATGTGGGCCTCGACGCGGGCCGTATTGTCGACGGCGTCCTTCGCCATTTCGGGCATCTTGCTCGCCGGGGACGGACTGGCCGCCATGGCCGGCAATGAGAGCATGCCAACGACCGCGATCCCTCCGATAAGGGCTGACTTGAGCGACATGAGGCCTCCTCCTCTCAATGGATTGGGTACCGAGGGGGAGCGACACCTTCAGGCAACAATACAGGCCCGAATTCTCGCTTCCTCGGGTAAGAGAGAAACGTGGCGGATGGCGATTTGTTCCCGCAAAGCGCGATTAGGTCACGGACAGTTTGACCAGGATCGGACGGTGGTCCGAGGTGCCGCGGGGCAGGCAGCGCGACTCATGGCAGATGAGCTCGCGGGTGAAACAGCGGTCGAGGCGGAGCGGCACGACGCGGCCCATCATGTGGGTCGGATTGACCGGGCCGACATCGCGCACATTCGGCACCATGCACGGGCCGACCAGGTTGCAGTCGCCGAGCAAGGCGGCGCGCTTCGGCAGGAGGCTGAAGATGCGCCAGATCTGGCGGCGGTTGAGAAGCTGGCCGTGAGAGAGATGCACGTTCGCGACGGAGAACTCCGGCGTGACCACGATCTGCGCGACGCGCTTGACCAGCATGCCGGGTTGGAGTTCAAGTTTTGACGGCGCCTGGTGGAAAGGCTTGGGGCTCCAGGCGGCGAGGCCGTGGATGCGGCCCGGCAAGGGGTCGCGCGCGTAGTGACCGCCGAGACGGGTCGGCAGGTCGTTGATGGCTTCGGTGGTTTCCTGGAGGAGCAGGAGGTCCGGCTGTTCCTTGGCAACCAGGCGCTCGATCTCGTCGAGGTTGGCGCCGGCCTTGTGCAACAGGTTCCAGCTGATGATACGCATGGGGAGCTAGGTCTTCGGCCCCTTGGTTTCTTGCTCGGCCTTTGTGGTCTCATATAGGCGCCAGGCGCGCATGAGCAAGGTCACGGCCACCCACCCCGCCGCGACGCCGATCGGATAGGCGATCACCGAGGGCGCGAAGAAGGCGAACAAGGCGAGGATCAGCAGGAACAGACCGGCCGGCGCCATGATGCGGGATTCGGCGGCGCCGAGCAGGCGGTGGCGGGCGATGGAGGCGCCGACCGCGCTACCGACGCCGACCGCACCGGCGAGGAAGCGGCCGGCGCTGCCCGGCCGCGGCGACCAGCGGCGCGCTTTGGTGCTGCGCAGGCGGCGCTTGATCGGGCGGACACGCCCCGCTTCCAACACGACCTCGGTGGAGTTCTCCAGGTCGCGCTCGTACATGGTCTCCATCGCGGCGGCGAAGGGAGCGTCATGGATGGTGACATCGAGTTCGCGGTTGGTGACCCAGCTCGCGAGATTGGAATTGCTCGACCCGACCCGCGACCAGATGCCGTCGGCGACCGCGGTCTTGGCGTGCATCATCGGCCCGTCCCACTCGAACACGCGCACGCCGCACTCGAGCAGCGGCCGATAGGCCGAGCGCGACACGGCCTGCACCAGGGGCATGTCGCTGGAACTGGGCACAAGCAGGCGGACATCGATACCGGCCAGACTGGCGCCGGTGAGCGCGCGCACATAGCCGGTGGTGGCGACGAAGTAGGAGTCCGCGAGCCAGAGCGAGCTGTGCACGATCTCGGCGACGAGCTGTTCGAGGCGGTAGAGGCCCATGCTGTCGGGCTTGCCGGCAAGGACCCAGAGATTGGCCGCGCCGACTTTCGCCATGTCCTTCGGACGCGGGAGGTCTTCCGGCGGAATGGGGTCCCCCGTCGTCGCCCAGCTGTCGGCGAAGGCGATGGAGAGATAGGCGGCGGCCGGGCCGCGCACCTCGACCGCCGTGTCGCGCCAGGGCGCGATGCCGCGTTTGACGTCGCCGATCCAATCGTTACCGATGCAGAGGCCGCCCGTGTATCCGACTTCGCTGTCGACGCAGAGCACCTTGCGGTGATCGCGGCTGCCCATGACGAGCGGGTTGATGATCTGCGGCGGATTGTAACACCTGACCTCGACGCCGGCCGCGGTGAGCCGCCGCCAGAAGCGGCCGCGCGCGCGGCCGCGGCAGCCGAGCCAATCATAGATGACACGGCAGCGCACGCCGCGCCGCGCCGCCGCGATCAAGGCATCGGCGAAGGTGCGGCCAGTGTCGTCGTCGGCGATGATGTAGTTCTCGAGATGGACCGTGCGCTTGGCGGCGGCGATGGCCGCGAGCCAGACCGGGAAGTTCTCCGTCCCGTCGCACAAGAGGCGCACCGCGTTGCCATCGAAGGGCTTGGCGTCGGCAACGCGGGCGAAGGAGGAATTGGCCAGCGCCTCCAGCGGCGATTCCAGCGGCGCCGTGATCGCGGACGGGTGATCCTTGGGAGACATCAAGATCCTCGCGCTGCCGCTGTCCGTCAAATTGTCCGGGTACATGGAGCATAACGCACGCCGCGGACGCCGGTTCCGCTTATTGTTTATTATAACCAGCGTTCTAACAGGCAAATTAGGCCTTTACCCCGGCGTCCTCAGACGGTCATATGACGCAGTTTCATCAGGGGAATCATGACAAAAGTCGCGATCATCACCGGCGGCGGCAGCGGGATTGGGCGCGCGTCCGCCCTTGCCCTCGCCAAGACCGGCTGGACGGTGGTGGTTTCGGGCCGCCGCGTGCCGCTGATCGAGGAGACCGCGAAGGCCGCCGGCGGCGGCAGCTTCGCCGTTCCGTGCGACATGGCCGATCCCGACGCCGTGCGCCGCCTGTTCGACACCACCCAGGAGCGGCTTGGCCGTCTCGACTTGCTGTTCAACAATGCCGGTCATTTCGCGCGGCCCAATCCGGTGGATGAAATCCCCCTCGCCGACTGGCAGCAGTCGGTGACGGTCAATCTCACAGGCTATTTCCTCGCCACCCAACATGCCTTCCGCCTCATGAAGGCGCAGGAGCCGCGCGGCGGGCGGATCATCAACAACGGTTCGATCTCGGCGACGGCGCCGCGTATGCATGCCGCCGCCTACACCGCCACCAAGCACGCAGTGACGGGGTTGACCAAGTCCACCTCGTTGGACGGACGGGCGTACAACGTCGCCTGCGGCCAGATCGACATCGGCAATGCGATCTCGGATATGACCAACGCCTTCGCCCAAGGCATGCTGCAAGCCGACGGCAACCGCCGCCCGGAACCGGTCATGGACATGAAGAACGTGGCCGAAGCGGTGGTCTACATGGCCGGCCTGCCCCTCGAGGCCAACGTGCAGTTCATGACGGTGATGGCGACGACGATGCCGTTCATCGGCCGCGGATAGGTTTATGAGGGCTCACGTCTCCGCCGCTTCGCGCTGGGTTCAGCTGCTGATCGTCTCCGTCATCATCGCGGCGCTGATGCAGAAGATTCATCTGCCCGCCGCCCTGTTCCTCGGGCCCCTGGTGGCCGGCGTGATCTTCGGCGCGCGGGGCGCCGGCCTGAAGGTGAACCAAAAGCTCTTCTACGTGGCCATGGGCGTGGTCGGCTGCATGATGGGCAACCTGATCACCACCGAGAGCCTGAACGTCTTCGTCCACAAGTGGCCGCTGTTCTTTGCGATCATTTTCACCACGATCTTTGCGAGCTCGGTGGTCGGCTACGTCATGACCCGGATGCGGGTGCTGCCGGACTCGGTGGCGGTGTGGGGAACGTCTGTGGGCGCGTCCATCCCGATGATCATCATGGCCGAGGCCCACGGCGCGGACCCGCGGCTGGTGGCCTTCATGCACTACATCCGGGTGCTGCTCGCCGCGGCGGTGAGCGGGTTTCTGGCGTGGTATTGGCTGGGCGCGACGCCGGTCGCGGTGCATCAGCCGGAATGGTTCGCGCCCGTCGATTGGCTGCGTTTCCTGGAGACGGCGGCGATTGCCGCTGTCGCCGCTTTCGCCGGCACGAAAATACGCCTTCCCGCTGGGCAGTTCCTGGGCCCGTGCTTCACGATTGCGACCCTCAAGGCCAGCGGCGTGTTCCAGCCCGAGCTTCCCTATGCATTGTTGAGCTCGACCTATGTCCTGATCGGCTGGGCCTTGGGGTTGGGTTTCACCAAGGAGATCCTGATCTATTCCATTCGCGTCCTGCCGCAGATTGTCGGCTCGATCCTGCTCATGATCTGTGTGTGCATCGGTTTAGCGGCGGCGCTGGTGTTCGGTGCGGGCATCGATCCTGTCACCGCTTATCTTGCCACCAGCCCGGGCAGCACGGATTCGATCGCGATCATCGCCGCCGAGACCAAGACGGTGGACGCCTCGTTCGTGACCGCCATGCAGCTGATGCGCATGTTCATCTTGCTGTTCTTTGCGCCGACAATCGCCGGTTTCGTCGCCAAGCGCGCCCTGAAGGGAGAGCGCAGATGACGGACAGGACGAACATGTATGCCCAGTGGCTGGCGCTTCTCGCGGTATCGGCGGCGCTTGCGACGGCGTTCGAGCTGGTGAAGCTGCCCGCCGCGATCATGCTGGGGCCGATGATCGGCGGCATCATCTTCGGGACGCGCGGGGTGACCTTGAAAGTCCCCCGCCTTATCACGCTCGGCGCGCAAGCGGTGATCGGCTGCCTGATCGCCCGCGGCGTGAGCCCGGACATTGTCACGACCTTCGTTCACGATTGGCCGATCGCGCTCGCGGCGCTCTTGAGCGCGGTGATTGCGGCAAACATCCTGGGCATGGCGATGATGAAGCTGGGGACGTTGCCGGGCACCACCGCGATCTGGGGGTGCTCGCCGGGCGGCGCGTTCGCCATGATGATCATGGCGGAAGCCTACGGCGACGACCCGCGCCTGGTCGCCTTCATGCAGTATACGCGGGTCGTGGTGGTGGCGATTGTCGCCTCGATCATTGCCCGCCTGTATTTGGGCAGCGCCGTGCAGCCGCACGCGGTGGAGTGGTTCCCGGCGATCCGCTGGCTTCCGTTTCTCGAGACCCTTGCGTTGGGGTTCGGTGGGGCCGCGCTCGGCACGGTGTTCCGGGTTCCGGCCGGCGCGATCCTTGTGCCGTTCATCGGCGGTTCGATCCTGCGCGCCTTCGGCCTGATCGAGATCGAGCTGCCGCCGTGGTTCCTGGCCATCAGCTTCTTTCTTGCCGCCTGGAGCGTGGGGCTCAGCTTCACACGCTCGATCCTGCTCCATGCGTTCCGCGCCATGCCGCAGATTGTGGTGTCCATGCTGCTGCTGATCGCGTTTTCCGCCGGGATCGGCGTGCTGCTGGCCCGCGCCACCGGCACGGATATGCTGAGCGCCTATCTCGCCACCAGCCCCGGCGGCCTGGACTCGGTGGCGATCATCGCCGCTTCGACAAACGTGGACGTGTCCCTGGTCATGACGCTTCAGACCATGCGCCTGTTCGTCACGATCCTGATCGGTCCGCTCACCGCCAAGACCGCGATCCGCCTGCTCGGCGGTCGCCCGCCGCCGGCGAAGCCGGCCGTCTCATCCAAGGACGCCGAACAGGTGGAGGGCGAGACCTAGCGGTTATTTGCCAGGTTCATCTTGTCGAGGGCCGCGCGCAATCCAAGGGCCAGTTTGCCAGCGTCATCATGGGCCCAGAAGTGCATGAAGAACAGGCGCGGCTCGTCATCGAGCATATGATTGTGAAGTGCCGTCACCTCGATACCGTTGTCCAGCAGCGTCTTGATGACGGGGTTGACCTCGGAGGCGACGAGGACGAAGTCGCCGGTGATCGCCGCTTTGCCTCCGTCGGTAGGCTGAAAATTGATCGCTGTGGCCGCCCCAAGGGAGCCCGACAGCGTCATCCCGCCATCCTTCAAAGGCTCTGCGCGCGGAAAGCTGTATTGATAGACGCCATTGTTGTCCTTGCCCTTCGTACGCAACGTCGAGTCCAGGTCGGCAATGTTGACCGCGCTTGGTGTAGGAGCCGCCTGAGCGGGACCAAAGGGAGTCTTGCTCTCGGAAAGTGCCGCGCGCAGGACCTTGGCAAGCTCCACCGCGTTCCCGTGGCCGCTGACATGCATGTACATGGTCATCGGACTGCCGCGCAGGAGGTGATTGTGGAGCGCGGTGATATGGATGCCGCCGCTCTCCAGTTTCGCCATCACCGGCCGGACTTCCTCGCCGGTGAGAACAAGGTCGCCCATGACCATCGTTCCATCGGACTGGAACGCCAGCCAGCTTCCGAGGGCTAGGCCTGGTTTGATTTTCACCCCGTCAACGATGACGTTGAGATCACGGCGCGGCAAGCTGTAGCGGTGCACGCCATCCGACTGCGTCACGCCCGTGACGCCCAAAGCGGCGTCGACCGCTTTCCAATCTGGTTCCGGTGCAGCGATGGCGGAAGTGGCCAGAAATCCGAGGAGGAATGTAACGATCGGAACAGCTCTCATGGCAGCCTCCCCGTCATGGGTTAATACCGAACGCGAACAGCAAGAGACCTGCGGCAGTTGCGGCAACAAACGTCCATACCATACCGATCCGCAAGACAAACAAAGCGATAACGGCGCCCAGGGACAGCAACAGCGACGGAAGGCGCACAGTACTGATTTCGGGAAGTTGTAACGTCATTCCGAGCACATGAGTCTCTGTAACAGTGGCAAAAACTGTGTGGAGGGCAAACCAGACGGCGAGATTGAGAATGACGCCGACCACCGCCGCCGTGATCGCCGACAGCGCAGCATTGAGGGCCGTGACGCGGCGCAGGGATTCCACGTAAGGCGCGCCGAGGAAGATCCAGAGGAAGCACGGCGTGAAAGTGACCCAGGTCGTCAGGCAAGCGCCAAGCGCCGCCGCAAGCATCGGATCGAGCGTGCCGGGATTGCGGTGCGCGGCGAGGAAGCCGACGAACTGGAGCACGATGACCAAGGGGCCGGGCGTGGTCTCGGCCATGCCGAGGCCGTCGATCATCTCGTGGGGCCGGAGCCAGCCGAAATTTTCCACCGCCTGCTGCGCTACGTAGGACAGGACCGCATAGGCGCCGCCAAAGGTCACCACCGCCATTTTGCTGAAGAAGGCGGCGATCTGGGTGAAGACACTATCGCCACCCAGTGTGCCGAACAGTACGGCCAAAGGACCGAGCCAGAGGATCAGGAACACGACGAGAAGAGCGAGGGCGCGTCTTGAAGAGGGTTTGACATGCTGCGGTATGCCGCGGGCGAAGATTGAGTCGATCACGCCGACATCGGCGTCGGGTCCGTCTTTGCCGCCATGTCGGCCGCCACCGGCGAACGCGCGCAGACGCAGCACATGTCCGGCAAAGCCGATGAGCGCCGCGCCAAGGATCACCAAGGGAAACGGCACCGCGAACAGGAACAGTCCGACGAAGGCCACGGCAGCGACGGCAATCGTCGCGCCGTTTTTGAGCGCGCGGCGACCGACGCGGATGACCGCCTCCAGTACAATCGCGAGCACGGCCGCCTTGAGGCCGAGGAACATCGCCGCCACGGCCGGGACACTGCCGTAGACGACGTAGAACCAGCTCAGAATCATAAGCGCGACGAAACCGGGGAGCACGAAAAGTGTCCCCGCCACCAGGCCGCCGCGGATCTTGTGCATCAGCCAGCCGATGTAGATGGCGAGTTGCTGCGCCTCCGGGCCCGGCAACAACATGCAATAGTTCAGGGCGTGGAGAAACCGGCGCTCGCTGATCCAGCGTTTCTCGTCGACGAGAATCCGGTGCATGACCGCGATCTGGCCGGCCGGTCCGCCGAAGCTGAGGGCGGCGACCCGCGCCCAGACGCGGACAGCGTCCTTGAACGGGATTTCCGTAACGTCGTTTGGTGAAGTTGCATGCATGCGTCGCCAGCCCCGCGGTTCACGCGTTTTCTGGCAGATCTTGGACGACGGGCGTCTGGAAGGACCGGGGGTCTGCGGGCCCCGAGAGGTCGAATCTAGCGCCGCCCTTGCACGGCTGCAAGCGCGCAACATGTTAGAGTATGGGCGAGAGAGGCAGCATGGCTGATCGAGACAACACAGCGCCGGTCCTGGTTGAGGTGGTGCGCGGCGCGATGGTGGAAAGCCGCCACCGCGGCGCCGTCGCCGTGTGCGATGCCAAGGGCGGCGTGGTTCATGCCGTCGGCGATGTCGACCGCTTGGTCTATGCCCGCTCCGCCATCAAGCCGCTCCAGGCCTTGCCGTTGGTAGAGACCGGTGCGGCGGCGCATTTCAACCTTGGCGACGATCAGATTGCGCTCGCCTGTGCCTCGCATCGCGGCGAGCCGGAGCATGTCGCCTTGGTCGCGGCGTGGCTGGAGCGGATCGGGCTGTCCGAGACCGATCTGGAATGCGGCGCCCATGCGCCGGGCAGCGAGTCCGCACGCGCGGCCCTGATCCGCCAGGGACGCGCACCGTCGCAGCTTCACAACAATTGCTCCGGCAAACATGCCGGCTTCCTGACCGCCGCGCGCCACATGGGCGAGGCGACCCGGGGCTATATCGCGCCGGACCATCCGGTGCAGCGGCGCGTCACCCAGGCGTTGAGCGAGATGAGCGGGTGCGATCTGACCAACGCGCCGCTCGGGCGCGACGGGTGCGGGATTCCCGTGATTGGCATTCCCCTGCGCGGCCTGGCCTTGGCCATGGCGCGCTTTGTCGACCCCAACGGCTTGCCGGTACAGCGGCAATCCGCCACCCGGCAAATCCTCAAGGCGATGACGGCGCGGCCGTTCCTGGTGGACGGCACCAACAGCATGGCAACCCAGGTGATGGCGGTGACGGGCGGCACGGTTGCGCTGAAGCCAGGCGCGGAAGGAGTTTATTGCGCGGCCCTGCCGGCGCTTGGTCTTGGGATTGCCCTGAAGATCGAAGACGGCGCGGGCCGTGCCGCGGAGTTCACGGTGGCGACCGTGCTCGATCGTCTCGGCGCATTCACGCCGGTGCAACGCACGGCCCTGTGGTCCTATGTGGAGCCGCGCGTCTACAACGTCGCAGGGACAGAGACCGGACGCATCACGCCGGGCGACGGCCTCGACGGCATAAACAAGCTTTAGCGCTTCGTGAGCGCCGAGTTGGTGTTGCGCAGGCGGTGACTGAACACCGTGCACATCTGGAACAGCGCCGCCGGATGGGAGCGGATGAAAGCGCGGAAGGCCTCACGCTCGATACGGCAAACCGCGACGTCGGTGATCGCCTCCACATTGGCGGAGCGCGGGTAGTCGTCGAACACGGACATTTCGCCGAAGTAGGAGGTCGGTCCGATGCGCGTGATCTCGACCTTCTTGCCGTCGCGGATGACGACCACGGCGACCGTGCCCTCGCGGACGATCAGGAAATCGTTGGTCGGGTCGCCTTCCTTCAGGATGACGGCGCCGGCGGCGAAATTCTCATAGCGCGCGATCTTGCGGATCGCGAGCAGCTCGTCGTCCGGCACGTCACGGAACAAGGTGACGGTCTGGAAGAACGCGAGATCGTCCTCGCGGCTGACGCCAAAGCTCTTCGAACCCACGACATTCATTATTGGCCCCCCGGCGTTTTTGAATGTTCTTCAGGTTCTCATACCAAAATTGTGACGGAAGTACACTTAAAGGTTGAGATAGTTTGGGGCCGATATCGTTTTGGTTTACGCCGCTTTTTGTAACAGCATCAGGGACTTAAGGTCGGATTTGAGGCGAACCAACCGCATCCCTTGGCGTTATAGGTGGGCCAAAACAGAAGGGAGACCGGCCATGAAAAAAGAACTCGCTGTCGCACTTGTCGCCGCTGTGTTCGTCACCGGAGGCGCGTTCGCGCAAGAAGCAACTCAATCGGAGAGCACCACAACCAAGACCTATAGCGACGACGGCACGACGCAGGTCAAGAAGAAGACCCATAGCGTTGACGCCAATGGCGTGGAGCGGGAACACAAGCGAACCACCACAAGCGACGCCACTGGGTCGGAAACCCATTCCGTGACCCAGACAGATGCGCCAGATGGGACGTCGGTCCGCACCAAGCATTCCGAAACCACGAACGCCGCCGGCGAAACCGAGAGCCGTACGCACGTGTCCACGGAAAAGTGGTAATTGCGAAGGAGCCGACTTACGCCACTGGGCGGAATGTCGGCTCCGCCAGGCCCTGGAACGGAACGTCAACGGCGAACAGATCGCCCGCCGTGGCGGCGAGCGGCCGGTCGGTGAAGGCCGGCTCGTTGGCCGAGGTGATGTAGAGCGTCGCGAGGTTCGCGCCGCCGAAGGCCACCATGGTGCCGATCAGCGGCGGGACGTCGATGTGGAGGTCGAGCTTGCCGTCCGGGGTGAAGCGGCCGACGCCGCTGCCCTGCGGCCCCATGGACAGCGCGGTCCAGTAACCACCCTGGGTGTCCATCGCGACCCCGTCAGGATGGCCAAGGGTGTCGGGGACCTTGGCGAAGACCCGCTCGCGCGACGGCAGGCCGGTCTTGGTGTCGTAGTCGTAGGCGTAGATCGTCCGCTCCAGGGATTCGGCACGGTACATGGTCTTGCCGTCCGGGCTGAAGGCGGTGCCGTTGGTGACCGAGCAGTTGGGCAGGATCGGCGTGACCGTCTTGCCATTGAAGGAATAGAAAGTCGCCTGGCCGGCAATGCGGGTCTGCAGGTAGTCGTTGGCGAAGGAGCCAACCACGAAGCGGCCCTGGCGGTCGCACTTGCCGTCGTTGAAGCGGTGGGTGGTGGGATCGAACGGCGGTTCATGGAGTTTTTTGATCGCGCCGGTCTCGAAATTCATCGTGTAGTAGCCGTCGCGCGCCGCGATGATGCCGGCACCGGCGTCATCGAGCACAATGCATCCCGGCGAGGATGGAAAATCCCAAACCTTGTTCGCGCCGGTCGCGGGGTCGAAGCGATTGACCTTGCGCTTTTCGATGTCGAGCCAGAACAGGGCCTGATGCTTGACCGACCACACCGGCGCTTCGCCGAGCTGCGCCCCGACCTTGAGCACGTGGCGCACATTGTAGTTCGACATTGTCCCCCTCCCCTGAAGCCGACGCCATTATCCCGGGACAATGGACTTATAAGCAAGCCACGCCGGGCTGAGTTTTGTGACGGCCAGTTTCAACGCCGCGCGGCGGCTCTCCGGCACATCGGACCAGGGCACGATGGTCGTGCGGATCGAGAAGATCACCGCACCGGTCGCGGGCAGTTTGAGGAAGCCTTGTTCCTCGGTCCGGAGAAAAAAGGGCGCCTGTCCTTCAAGATCAACGGGCGGAATGGGCGCGGGCAGATGGCGCGTCGGCTGCGAGGCAAAACCCCAGTTCTCGCGCACATAAGGACGCAAGGGCCGGAGCCGCGCGAGAAAGCGGTCAACCATATCGGCGAGCGCTTCGGGATAATCGGGAACCGGTCCATGGACCGCGAGCAGGTTGCGTCCGATCTTGTCGGCAAGGCGCCAACGGTTCGGGAAACACAAAGCGGCGGCGGAGAGAATGTAGTGGTCGCCGTTGGGCGTGAGGATGCAGAGATCCTCGGCAATCGTGCGGCCCATCGCGGCCATGGCATCGGCGTCGCCGCGGCACGTCCACGCGGCCTTGTTGCGCGAGAACCTCCGACAATTCCATGAGCGCATCGTGACTCTGCGGCAGGACCGCGATCACGTCGCGCAGTTTTGAGGCGATGAGGTCGCGACGCTCCGCAAGCACCCCGTCGTCGCCGGCGCGCGGCTTCAGCCACTCCGAAATGTCTCGCGGCTCCAACCCCATGCGGAGGGGATGAAGCCGCGCAACATCGCTGCCGTCGTCAGACAATTATTTTCCGACCACGGATTTCTGCAGGAAGGGATCGTTGCCGACGAAGATCGGCTTGCCGTAGTAGCCGAACCACTTCCACTGGCCGTCGGCTTCCTTGCGCGCTTCCCAGCGCACTTCGGTGACGATGGAGGGAACCGAGGCATTCATGAGCGGCGGCGTGCCGGCGCCGGACCAGGTCACGTTCAGCACGGTGACGGTGGCGCGGTTCTTTTCCGGGAAGATGACTTTGAAATTCACATAGCCGTGGCGGCCGGTGCGGGCTTCGCCGGTGGCCTTCACGCGCTCGGCGACGCCGGCGTAGAATTTCTTCATGCCCTCGTGGCCGGTGTACTTGATGGCGCCGATGTCGACGGTGACGTCCTCGGTGAAGAAATGCAGGGCCGCGCCGCCGCCTTCCAGGTCGAGGACCTGGAAATAGTCGACAACCATCTGCTCCAGCTCGAGCGCGTCGACCGCCTGTTCCATGGTGAATTTACGCATAGTGCCTCCCGGTGTTTTTGATTTTCCGATGCACCTTGATAGGCGACCTGATCCGCGGGCGGCAACACTTACCGCACCGCATTCAGTGAAATTATAGCGTACCGGAAGATTAGGTGCGCAGAAGCGCGGCGAGATCGGCGACTGCGAGCTTCTCGAGCGACAATACTGCGTCGCGGATGCGCTCGGCCTTCGATGCCGGGATCGTCAACGTTGCCGAGGCCATGAACTTGGCCGCAACCGCATCGGTTGTCATGGCGCGCTCGCCGGCGCCGCTATTGATCTTCACGTGCTGCTTGAGCACGCGGCCGTCGCGCAGGCTGACGGCGACACCGCCGGAGAAATAGGTCGGGAACGCCGTGTCCGGATCGGCGGCGCATTTCACGCGGAGCGCCAGGTCCGTGACCTTCGGATCCTTCAATGCGTCGGGCTGGAGATCGACCATGCCCATGCGGCCTTTGACCAGACAGTTGGCGATCACGAACTGCGCGCTGAACTTGGCTTCGTAGTCGGTGCTGGGACGCTCTTTCGCGTCCGCCGGCTCGGCGATGATATGCAGCGTCGGCTGCGGCAGATAGGCGTCGACCTTCACAATGTCGTCTGCCTTGAGTTGCGTATGCAGATCGATGGCCGCGTCGGCGCAGCCGTGGATGAAGTGGCACACGGGATAAGGCTTCAGGGCCGTGTCGCCGAAATACCAAAAGCTGCCGAGCTTGTCGGTGAGGTGATGGAGTTCGACGTGGCTTGCTTCCGCATGCAAGTGCGTGTCGAACAGGCCGAACTTGCCTTCATAGACGCGGGTCGGGCCGACAAAGCCGTGTTGCGCGAGACGCGCCGCGGTGATGCCCGCCGCTGCCGCCCAGCCGGGATGGAAGCGCTTGGTCCAGGCACCTTCCTCGAGGAAGACCTGGATTCCCGCCGCCGTGCTGCCGGTGATGCCTTGCGCCGTGACGATCTGATCGGCGTTCAATTTCAACAAGCGGCCCGCCGCAACGGCGGATGCGAAGTGCGCGGCAACGCCGGTCGCATGGTATCCGACATGATGGAAGCCGCCCTTCACCGCCGCACCGATGCGGATCGACGTCTCGGCGCCGGCCAGGAACGCGGCCAGCATGTCTTCGCCGCTGGCGCCCAGTTGTTCGCCGAGAGACAGCGCGCACGGCAGGCTGGTGGCGGTCGGATGGATGATGCTGGCGAGGTGGGTGTCGTCGAAGTCGAGGCCGTGGATGAGGATGCCGTTGAGGAGTGCGGCGTCGCGCACATCCATGCGTTCCGCCGTGCCCAGGACTGTGCACGACCCGCTCGTGCCGATGGCCTTGATGCCGGCGATGGACCGCTTGGCGTAGGGATAGGCATGGGAGGCAAGACCGAGGCCGAGGGCGTCCAGGATATGGAGCTTGGCCCGCGCCCGGACCGGTTCCGGCACATCCGCCCAACGCACGGCAGCGGCCATGCGGGCCAGGCCCTTGCTTGGGGCCTCGATGTCGGGGCGGGTGGTGTCCACGGCGGTTCTCCCAGGCGGAATGGGGGTAAGAATAGGCCCGCGGGGGTCCCCCCGGCCAGGGGCGCAGGAATACCACCCGGGGCCGGATAGTCAACTGTTGACAGTTTGGGGACTTCTGCCAGGATGCGCCGAAATTCGCCCTGGACGGTGACAATTCCCCGCAATAAAGGGAGCGCACCAAATCCGGCAATCTCTGGGAGTGACGCACATGGTCGAGAAGTATCAACTGTTCATTGGCGGCAAGTGGCGGGACAGCTCGACCGGCGAGACCTTCCCGGCGGTCAATCCCTTCACCCAGGAAGTATGGGCGCAGATTCCCCAGGCCAGCGAGCAGGACGTGGCGGACGCGATCAAGGCTGCGCGCCACGCCTATGAGACCACCTGGCGCAAGACCACCGGCATTCAGCGCGCCAACCTGCTCATCAAACTGGCGGGCCTCCTCGAGCAGGAAGCCGACCGTATGTCGCTGCTCGAGACCACCGACAACGGCAAGGTGATCCGCGAGACCCATTCGCAGATGTTCTATGCGGCGCGGATCATCCGCTACTTCGCAGGCTATGCTGACAAGTTGTATGGAAGTGTGATTCCCCTGGACCAGGCGGAAGTGGTGGACCTGGCGGTGCGCGAGCCTTACGGCGTGGTGGCGGCGGTCACGGCATGGAATTCGCCGATCGCGATCCTGATGAACTCCCTGCCTGCGGCGCTGGCGGCCGGCAACTGCATCATCCTGAAGCCGTCGGAACACGCCTCGGCCACCAACATCGAACTGTGCAAACTGGTGGAAAAGGCCGGCTTCCCGGCAGGTGTCGTGAATGTCGTCACCGGCGACGCCCGCGTCGGCAAGGCACTCTGCGGATCGCCGGACGTGGACAAGATCAGCTTCACCGGAAGCCCCGGTGTCGGCCGCGAGATCGCCGCCATGGCGGGGCGCAATCTGCGCCCGGTGATCATGGAACTCGGCGGCAAGTCGCCGAACATCATTTTCGCCGACGCGGATTTCGAGAAGTCGCTTGTCGGCGCCCTCGCCGGCATCTTTGCCGCCACCGGCCAGACCTGCATCGCCGGCTCGCGCCTCCTGGTGCAGCGGCCGATCTATAGCCGCATGGTGGAAGGCCTTGCCGCACGCGCCGAGAAGATCGTGCTCGGCGATCCGCGCAAGCAGACCACGGAAATGGGCACGGCCGCCAACGAGCCGCAGTTCAACCGCATCATGGGCCACATTGAGAAGGCCAAACAGGGCGGCGCACGCCTGGTTGCAGGCGGCGAGCGCGCGACCGGCGGCGATCTCGGCAAGGGCCTGTTCATCAAGCCGACCATCTTCGCCGATGTGCGCAACGACATGAGCGTCGCCCAGGAAGAGATCTTCGGACCGGTGCTCTCCATCATCCCCTTCGACGAGGAAGAGGAAGCGGTCGAGATCGCCAACGGCACGGAATACGGTTTGGCGTCGGGTGTGTGGACCAAGGACATCTCGCGGTCCATGCGCATGATCCGCGCCATGCGCTCCGGCGTGGTGTGGGTCAACACCTACCGCGCCATGGCAGCGCAAGGGCCCTTCGGCGGCGTCAAGAACAGCGGCTTCGGCCGGGTGCGCGGCGAAGCCGGCATCAACGAGTTCCTGGTCACCAAGAATGTGATGATCGACTTCTCCAACGAGGCGCGCGATCCGTTCGCCTTGAAGGTATAAGGCGAGCAACAAGAGAGGCCCAATGTCCTACCTCGTCGCCGACGACGTCGTCTCCGAGCCCGCGGGCGAACGCTTCCGCAAGCTGGTGGAACGGCCTGGCATCCTGCAGATGCCCGGCGCCTACAACGGCCTGTCCGCGCTTCAGGCGAAGGCGGCGGGGTTCGAGGCGCTGTATCTCTCGGGCGCGGCGGTCTCGGCATCGATGGGGTTGCCGGACCTGGGCGTGGTCACCATCGATCACGTGTGCTTCTACCTGCGCCAGATCTCGCGGGCGTCGCAGCTTCCCGTGCTGGTCGACGGCGACACGGGGTTTGGCGAAACCCTCAACGTCATGCACATGGTGCGGGAGTTCGAGGATGCAGGCGGCGGCGCGCTCCAGATCGAAGACCAGATCCTGCCCAAGAAGTGCGGCCATCTGAACGACAAGAAGCTCGCCGCGCCCCAGGACATGGCGGCGAAGGTCGCCGCGGCCAGGAAGGCGCGCCGGCACCTCTACATCATCGCGCGCACCGATGCGGTGGCGAGCGAAGGCCTGGATGCCGCGATTGCGCGCGCCAAGCTCTATCTGGACGCGGGCGCCGACGCGATCTTCCCGGAAGCGCTCGGCAACACCGATGCCTTCCAGAAGTTCAAGGCGGAGATCAAGGCGCCGCTCCTCGCCAACATGACCGAGTTCGGCAAGACGCCGCTGATGAGTGCGTCGGAATTCGAGGCGCTCGGCTACAAGATGGTGATCTGGCCAGTTACGGCGCTGCGCATGGCCGCCAAGGCCCATGAGGAGCTGTACGCAGGCCTTGCCAAGGACGGCAGCCAGAAGGCCTTCATGGACCGCATGCAGACGCGTGCGGAACTGTATAAGACCATCGACTATCACGGCTTCGAGGCGCTGGACGCCACGATCGTAAAGACGATTGTGCCGACGGGAACGCCGGAGAAGAGCTAGCGACGACGGGCCTTCAACACTCGCCCGTCACCCTGGGCCTTGTGCCCAGGGTCCACAGCCAAAAACATTTACGCGTGTTGTGAGATGGATCCTGGGCCCGCGCGCGAAGCGCGCTGGTTTTATAATGGCGGGCCTTCGCCCGCCGGGGCCCAGGATGACGACTGTGTTTACAGCGACCGTACGCGCTCTTTGGCGCGGCCATTTTTTGCGGGCGCAGGTTTTGGGTCCGATACGGGCGTAGCAGTCTCCGCGCGGAGCTGTTCTTCCACGGTCAGGCGGGCATTGCGGAGGTGATTGCGCATGGCCTGCTCGGCGGCGGCGGCATCGCGGCGCTTGATTGCCGTGACAATATCCTTGTGCTCTTCCAGGGCCTTCTTGGCGCGGCCGGGCTGGGTGCTGGATTTGTAGCGGTAGATCCGGAGCAGATAATAGAGATCGCCGGTCAGCATTTCCGCCAGGCGCTCGTTGCGGCTGCCCGCGACAATGCGGAAATGGAAATCGTAGTCCTTGGATTCCTGATAGTAGCCTTTGCCTTCCTGCACGCTCTTTTGATGCTCGTGCTTGTCGAGGAGATCGGCGAGGGCCGCGATCTCGGCGTCGGTCATGTTCTTGGCCGCTTCGGCGCACGCCAGACCTTCGAGGGCTTCGCGGATTTGCAGAATCTCGTGGAGGTCTTTCAGTGAAAGAGCGGCGACGCGCACGCCGATGTTGGGGGTGCGCTGGAGGAGCTTGCGGCCCTCGAGACGGCGGATGGCTTCGCGCAAGGGACCGCGGCTGACGCCAAGCGACGTGGCCAAGGCCTGTTCGCTGAGGCGCGTGCCGGGCTCAAGCGTGCCGCTGATGATCGCGGCCTCGATCCGTTCGGCGACCACATCGACGAGCGACTGCGCCTGCACTTTGTTGTCGAGCAAACCCTTCATGGGGCACCCTTCGGGCCGTGGCCATAGTCAAATTGACAACCGGTCGCGTTGATGAACATGGCCCAGAACGACCACCAGGCAATGACGCCGGTGAATTCGACCGCGCCCTTCTCGCCGTGGGCCTTCACGACGCGGGCGAATAATTCATCCGAGACGTTGCCTTCACAGACCGCAAACGAATACTCGATCACGAGGCGCTGCTCGTCATTGAAGATGTTGGTGGTGCGCCAATAGGGCAGCGCGGCCTGCTGTTCCGCGCTGATGCCGTAAGTCTTGGCGTAACCGAGGTGGGCCTGGAAGGAGAAGTCGCATTTCCAGTGGAGGTTCAGAACCTGGATCGCCAGTTCGCGGAGGTCCTTGCGCTGGGTCCAGGGCACCTCGCGGATGAAGTGGGCGCTGACCTTGTTGAGATGACGCGCCAATTCGGGATTCTGAGCCGCAACCGCCATGGCGGTGTGCGGCCCATCGATCTCCGGAGTGGGGTTGCCGGGAAACATCTCGGCGAAGAGATCCCCAAGCGCCTTTTTGGTCGCGGCGTCGGGCGTGCCGGGATAGTCGCTCGGCTTGAACACGGCTTTGACACGGGCCGTTCCAGTCATCGCGTCTACTCCCCGCTGCGCGGTTCCCGCCTACTTCTTGGCGTGCTGACCGGCGCTCTTGCCGGACAGGCGGCCGAACACGGCGCCGTTCATCAGGCCCGAACCACCCGCGTAGTTCTGGTAGAAGATGCCGCCCACCAGCTCACCGGCGGCATAGAGGCCGGGGATCGGCTTGTCGACCGTATCGAGCACGTTGGCCTGGTTGTTGATGCGGAGGCCGCCAAACGTAAAGGTGATGCCGCAAGTGACCATGAAGCCCGAGTAAGGCGGCTTGTCGATCGGCAGCGCCCAGTTGGACTTGGGCGGCGTGATGCCCTTGGTGCCGACGCCGTCGAGGATCGACGGGTTGTAGTTGCCCGGCTGGCAGGCGGCGTTGAACTCGGCGATGGTCTTCTTGAGGCCTTCGACGTTGATCTCGAGCGCTTCGGCCAATTCCTCGATGGTGTTGGCTTCCGCCTTCGTCACCTGCTTGATGCGGTATTCGTCGCGCACGTTGGCGATGGTCTTGGCGTCGAAGATCTGGACCGCAGCGCGCATGGGCTGCTTCATCACCTCGCGACCGTATTTCGCATAGGTGTAGTTGCGCATGTCGGCGCCTTCGTCGATGAAGCGGTTGCCGTCCATGTTGACGACAATGCCGATCGGATAGGAGTGCTTCTGGTAGTTGTCGAGGACGACGCGGTCGCCGAACGGCGGCGCGCTGTAGTCCCACTGCACCGCGTGGCAGGTCGACCAGCCGCCGAAGGGCTGCGCGCCGATGGCGAGGGCGGCGTTGATGCCGTCGCCGGTGTTGTAGCGGGTGCCGCGCACCTTGCAGAGTTCCCAGCCTGGGCCGAGATAGCGCACGCGCATCTCAGGATTGGCCTGGAAGCCGCCGCAGGCGAGGATGACGGCCTTTGACTTCAGCTCGACATAGCCGTCCGGACCCTTGGCGCGCACGCCGGTGACATTACCTTTTTGATCCTGGAGCAGGCTGACGAGGGAGGTCTCGTACTTGATCTCGATGTTCTGGCGCTCGGCCGCCTGCATGAGCTGGTCGACAAGACCCCAGCCGCCGCCGACCGCCTCGATGTTCACGCCGCCGTAGAAGTGGTGCTTGCCCTCGATCTTGAAGGACTGACGGCCGAACATGGGGATGAAACGAAGCTTATGCGTGCGCAGCCAGCGCATGGTGTCGCGGGACTGGCCGGCAAGGATGGTGAGCAGTTCTTCGTCGGCGTTGTTCTCGGTGACGCGCATGACGTCGTCGACGTACTTCTGGAACGAATGGGGCGGCAGGTTGCCGATGGTGGACGCTTCGGCTTCGCCCATGTCGTCGAGGATGTCGGTGCGCAGATCTTCGAGGCCGTCGTGGACGAAGCGGAAACCGCCGGCGGTGACTTTCCAGCACAGTGGGATCCGAAGCTTGGAATTCACGTGACTTGAAGTCGCGGC
>JADMIO010803677.1_pt1 | contig 31125 bp, 18 predicted proteins | sample 8958161 | NCBI WGS metagenome assembly JADMIO01 (sample SAMN16585339, study PRJNA669376) | soil metagenome | isolation source: Crop rotation soil | place: USA: Cullars Rotation, Alabama | collected 2011 | reverse complement strand
GCCGCGACTTCAAGTCACGTGAATTCCAAGCTTCGGATCCCACTGTGCTGGAAAGATCTGCCGCCGCGAGGCAGCAACTGGTTTCATTGGTACGTCTGTCCCAAACACGGCCAGCGCCTGACTACGGGCAAACGGCTGGCTGGCTGGCAGTGGGAGCACATCTGTCCCGTGGACCGCGAAGTGTTCCGCGGCGACCCCGCCAAACCGCAGACTGATTTCGACGGCTGTGCCCTTAGCGGCCCGCACACCCGCTACGCAATCGCCATCCGTGACGCCGGCATCCTATATCAGGTGACCGGCGATGCGCGCTATGCCCGCCGCGCCCGCGAAATCCTGCTGGCCTATGCGGCGAAGTATCTCGACTATCCGCTGCACACCACCACCAATGAGCCGAAGATTGGCGGCGGACGCGTTGGACCGCAAACCCTGGACGAAGCCGTGTGGTTGATTCCGGTCGCGCAGGGCGCCGATCTCATCTGGGACACGCTCTCCGAAGCGGACCGCCAGACCATCGCGGAGAAACTGATCCTCCCCGCGGCGCGCGACGTCATCCTGCCGCACCGCATGGGCATCCACAATATCCAGTGCTGGAAGAACAGCGCGCTCGGACTGGCCGGCTTTCTGTTGGGCGACCAGGCGCTCATTGGCGCCGCCATCGACGACCCCGACCGCGGCTATCGCGCCCAGATGGCGAAAGGCGTGCAGGCCGACGGCGCGTGGTTCGAGGGTGCGTGGGGATACCACTTCTACACCATGAGCGCGCTCTGGCCGCTGGTGGAGGCGGCGCGTAATAACAATCTGGATCTCTACGGCGAGCCCTTCCAGAAGATGTTCGAAGCGCCGGTGCAGCTCGCCATGCCGAACCTGATGCTGCCGGCCTTCAACGACAGCGCCGAAACCGCCGTCCGCAGCGGGTTGTACGAACTGGCTTATGCGCGGTACCACGATCCGGTGTATCTGACGGCATTGGCCGGGTCCAACCGGCGCAACGAATTCGCGCTCTGGTTTGGCGTCGACCGTCTGCCGGCGGAAGCTCCCGCGCCCCTGGGCAGCCGCAAGGCAGAGGCTTCAGGCTATGCCATCCTGCAACAGAAGGATACATGGCTCTGTCTGAAATTCGGTCCTCATGGCGGCGGCCACGGACATCCCGACAAGAACAATTTCATCCTCTACCGTGGCGGGCAGGTGCTGTTTCCCGACCCCGGCACGCGCCCCTACGGTTCGCCGCTGCATACGGAATGGGACCGCGCGACGCTGGCGCACAACACCCTGGTGGTCGACGAAAGGCCGCAGGCGCAGGCCACCGGAAAGCTGCTGGCGTTCGGCGACAACTATGCGATGGTCGATGCGGGCGCCATCTATCCGGGCGTCCGGTTCATCCGCACCGCCGCCATGCTCAACGAGAACCTGATCGTTTTCGTCGACCGCGTGACTGCCGATAAGCCGCATACGTTCGATCTGGCGAATCACTTTACCATCGGGCAAGCGATGACGGCGGGCGAGAAGATCACGCTCCCCACGAAGGAGGGCTACCAGCATTTGCAGAATGCCACGGTGCGCCGCGTGAACACGCACGCGGTGTTCGGGCCAATCACTCTGATTGCGGCCGACGAGTCGACCGACGTGATTACAGCCACCGGTCCCGGCAAGAGCACCGAAGAGCGGATTCCGATGATGATCTTCCGCCGCACCGGCCAGCAGACTACCTACGTCTGGGTGGTCGCGCTCGACGGGCCGCCGCCGAGGATGGACGTCAAGATCGACCCTGATCACGCGACCGTGAGAACCGGCCCATGGACGCTGGCGGTGAACACCGCCACGCCGTCCGTCCGCATCAGCCGCTGAAGCGTCCCTGTCCGAATGCGAACAGCGGGTCTCGCGTTCGAACACTATTCCGACAAAAACTCTAACAACCCGCGGCTGTCCAGTGGAGGTAGACGTGCTACCTGGATCACCCATGACACGCGCATCCCTCCTCATCCTCCTGGCTGTGCCGCTAGCGGCGCAAACAGTCGATAAACTGACCGCGAAGAACGCCTCCCTCGCGACGACTAACTTCAAAGGCCGGAGCGCGGTTCAAGTAATAGCTGCGCCTGACGCTGCAGATGCTACTTCGTACGCCGTGGTCAAGGACGCGTCCTTTCGCGATGGCACCATCGAGGTCGATCTGGCCGGGCAACCGGCGGCGGGTGCGCAGGGCGGCGCGCGCGGGTTCATCGGCATCGCTTTTCGTATGCAGCCCGATGGCAAGTATGAGTACATCTATCTCAGGCCTACCAACGGCCGCGCCGACGATCAAATCCGGCGGAACCACTCGACGCAATACGGTGCGCATCCCGATTTTGGCTTTGGCAAGTCCCGCCAGGAGGCTCCTGAAAAGTACGAGTCATACGTCGACCTTCAGCCCGGCGTCTGGACCAAATTCAAGATCGAAGTGACCGGCAGCAAAGCGCGGCTCTATGTTCACGGTGCGGAGCAGCCCTGCCTGATCGTCAACGATATGAAGCTCGAGCCGAAGGCAGGCGGCGTCGCATTGTGGGTCGGACCCGGCACCGAGGGCTACTTTTCCAATCTGAAGATTACGTCCAAGTAACCTCGAGGCAACGCCCTACTGAAACTGTCGCCGGAACTCTTCGAACTGGCGCTTCAGGTCGCTGATTTCCGATTCGAGCGCGGTCACCCGATCCTGTAACGACGGACCTCGTTCGGCGCTTGCGGCCGCCGCGGGTTCCTCACCCGCTTCGACATCGCCGCAAAACAAGTGGGTGTAGCGCGGCTCTTTGTAGCCCGCCTGCCGCGGCAGTTTCTTCACCCAGTCCATTTCGGCCAAGTGGTCCAGCGTGCGTTCCACCGCCTCCAGGTCGTCGAAGTTATAGTGGCGCTCGGTGCGCGTCCGCAGCTCTCCGATAGTCTGCGGACCGCGCAGCAGCAGGATGCAGATCAACGCCGCTTCGCGCCGCCCCAGGTTGAACTTCTCGGTGAACCGCTGGGCATGCTTGGGTACGCGGCTCTCGCCGGAGATCCGCACGGCAAACCCTTTCGCGCGCAGACCCTCCAGCGCGATTTCGACGACCTCGTCGTCATAGTTCACCACCGGATCGCGATTCGATTTCTGATTGCAGGCGTTCACCAGCGCGTTCAGGGAAAGTGGATAGTAGTCGGGGGTCGTGACCTCTTTTTCCATCAGGGATCCGAGCACGCGCGCTTCGGCCGGATCCAGTTGCCAGTCCATCCCTACAGTTTAAGCGGTCACGGAAGGATGTCCAGATCCTGGCCCGACACTACCTTGCCCGAATAATTCCGGCGGACCTCTTCGAGCAGCTCGTCGATGGTTTCCCCGAATGGCAGTTGATGGTACAGCACCAACAGCTTGGGCTGGACCTGCGCGGCAATCCGACCCACGTCGGCACCCGACGTATGAAACGTCGAGTGGTACTTCTGCCAGTCCGGCGTGCGGCGCGTCAACCCTTTGGCGGAATAGACCTCGTGCAACAGTACGTCGCAGCCCTTGGCGTTGCGCACCAGGCTGTCGCTGTAAGTGGTATCTCCGGAAATCACAATGGTCATTCCGTCGGCAGTCTCGAAGCGGTAGCCATACGCAGACTTCCAGGCGCCGTGATTGACCGGAAACGCGAACACCTTGACGTTGGGGTCCTCGTAGACCTTGCCCGGGCGGTCGTCGTGCGGATGAACGATGTAAGACTCCTGGCGGGCAGGCTCGCCGCCGTGCAACCGGATGGCGACATCCTCTTTATATGCCGCCAGCATGTGACGCGTCATCGCGACTGTGCCCGGAGGACCATGGATTTCGAGCGGGTTCTTCCGCCCGGCCACTGCCGGGGTGAGGATCACGTCGGCCAGTCCGAGCGTATGGTCCGAATGCAGATGGGTGAGAAATAGCTTGTCCAGTTTGTTGGCCGCCAGCGCCGCGACGCCCTTGCGCACGGCCTCGGCGCCGCGCCGCACGACGCCGGTTCCGGCATCCACCAGGTATGCCTGCCCGTTCACTACAATGGCGGTCGCCGGGCCCATCCGCTCCGGCACGGCGTTGGGATTTCCGGTCCCCAGCAACACCACCTGCGCTGCATAAATAGGGAGCCGGGCGAACAGGAAAAACAGCCATGCGGCCGGCCTGGTGCAAACCATTTCGTTAGTATACGTTGTTAACATGTAACTTCGGCCCATGTCCTACGAACTGTACGAACCGGTTTCCCGGGCGCCGCTCCGGCCCGCCGAGGGAATCCCGCATGCACCGCGCGAAGAAGCCGGCGCTGCCATTGCGCGCTCGTCGGAGTACTTGTACTCGCTGCAGTCGCCGGACGGCTTCTGGTGCGGCGAGTTGACAGCCGACACAACCCTGGAATCGGACTACATCCTGTTACAACTCTGGCGTCACCAGCCGGAGAGTGCGGAGTGGGACCCGCCGAGCCGGCCCCGCATCGACCGCGCCGTCCGCTCCATTCTCGAACGTCAGTTGCCGGACGGCGGCTTCAATATCTATGCCGGCGGCCCGTCCGATGTCAGCGCCACGGTCAAGGCATATTGCGCTTTGAAACTCGCGGGCATGCCGCCGGATAGCGACCCGCTGCGCAAGGCCAGGGAGCGCATCCTCGCGCTGGGCGGCCTGCAGGCAGCCAACAGCTACGTCAAAATCAACCTGAGCCTGTTCGGGCTCTACCCGCGCAAGCACGTCCCCTCGGTTCCTCCCGAGATCACCATGCTGCCCGGCAACGTCCTGTACGAGATGTCCTCGTGGACGCGCTCCATCCTGGTGCCGCTCTCGATTGTGCAGGCGCGCGGCGCGAATCGCCGAGCCCCCGCCGGCTTCACCGTGGACGAGCTCTTACTCCCCAACGTCAGCCTGGCGCTGCCCAAGCGCAAGGGACTGTCAGTGCTCTTCCACCATGTGGACCGCATGTTCAAAGTGTGGGAGAAGCGCGGCTCCGAACGCATTCGCGGCGCCGCCATACGCGAGGCCGAGCATTGGATTCTGGATCGCACGCATCACACCGAAGGCCTGGGCGCCATCTATCCGGCGATGATGTACTTCATCATGGCGCTGGATGCCCTCGGATATCCCGAAGATCATCCGGACCTGGTGGAGGCGATCCGCCATTTCGAGTCGCTGCTGCTGGAAACGGAGGACCGGTTCCTGTTCCAACCGTGCGTCTCCCCGATCTGGGACACCGCGATTTGTGCGTTCGCAATCGGAGAAGCCGGTCACACCGGCGACCCACGGCTGACGCAGGCGGCCGACTGGCTCATCAGTAAGGAGGTGCGCCGCAAAGGCGACTGGTCCATCAAGCGGCCGGACACCGAACCCTCCGGCTGGGCCTTCGAATTCGCCAACGAGTTCTACCCCGATATCGACGACACGGCCATGGTGCTGTTGGCGCTGCTGCATGCCAAGGGGTCCAACGCCAAGGCCCAGGCGGCCGCCGAGCGTCGCGCCATCAACTGGCTTCTCGCGATGCAGTCGGAGGACGGCGGTTGGGCAGCATTCGACGTCGATAACAACTGGGCGGTGCTCAACCGGGTTCCCTTCGCCGATCACAACGCGATGCTCGATCCGACCTGCCCCGATATCACGGGGCGCGTGCTGGAATCACTGTGCCGCCGCGGATTGAGCGAGCATGACGCGGTGCGCCGCGGCGTGGATTACCTGCTGAGGTCGCAGGAGAAGGATGGAAGCTGGTACGGCCGTTGGGGCGTCAACTATGTGTACGGCACGTTCCTCGCGATGCGGGGCCTGGAGTGCGCGGGCCACCCTGACGGCAAGCAGGCAGTGGCGCGCGCGGCCCAGTGGCTCAAGAGCGTCCAGAATGCCGATGGCGGCTGGGGCGAATCGTGCGCCAGTTACGACCGGGACCGCTTCATGCCGGCGCCGAGTTGCGCATCGCAAACCGCGTGGGCCGTATTGGGCCTGACCGCGGCCGGCCTACAGGATTCGGCTGCCGCGCGCCGCGGAGTACGATATCTGTTGGATCGCCAGGAGGCCTCCGGCGGCTGGCCGGAGACCGCCACCACCGGCACCGGCTTTCCGAACGTCTTCTATCTGACGTACCGCATGTACCGGGACTACTTCCCGCTGCTGGCGCTGGCGGCTGTCCGAGCATAATCCGGGCCGATATCGGACTGGACCGAAATCGCAGGTTCGTGACATAATCCCGAAATGCCATCAGCGATTCGTATCGGCCTCATCGGAGATTTTAACCAGAACCAAAGAGCGCACGTGGCCATTCCGGCCGCACTCCGTGCCGCTTCGGAAGCAGTCGAACCCGTCTGGATACCAACAGATTCCGTCGGCACTGCGCAATCGCTCGCGGAGTTCGACGGCTTCTGGTGTACACCGGGAATGCCGTACACCAGCGCGGAAGGGGCGATGCGGGCAATCCAGTTTGCCCGCAGCCAGCGCGTGCCCTTTCTGGGAACGTCGGCGGGGTTCCAATATGCGCTGATCGAGTATGCGCGCAACGTCCTGGGCTTGGCCGATGCCGGCCACCAGAAGTCCGACCCGAAGGCAGCGCTGCCCTTGATCACGCCTCTCGGCTGCGCGTTGGCGGGGGTCAAGGCGCGGGTCCGCTTCACGGACGGATCCATCTTGAAGCGGGCGTATCGCACCGCGGAATCAGTGGAAGAGTACCGTTGCAGCTTCGGTCTGAATAATCGTTACCGCCGCTTGCTGGAGGGTCACGATCTCTATGTCGCCGCGTATGACGACCAACACGACCCGCGCGCCGTGGAACTGGATGGCCATCCATTCTTCGTCGCAACGCTCTTCCAGCCGGAGCTGTCCGAGAACAACCCGCTGGTCGCCGCATTTGTCGCGTGTTGCGCGAAGAAGAAGCAGGGCGCCGTCAGCAAGGTAGCGAGTTAGGTAACCGCTCGCTAACGACGCCCGCACCGATCAGAGCCGCGCGCGTCAGCCAGCGGTGGGCTGTGGAACAGGTCCTTGCGTGCGGCCCAAGGCGCATGGGAACTCTCCGCTTGCAGTGCTCATCCTCGCGCGGCGAGTTTCCTGCGACGGACCAGCCCCAAGGCGCCCAGGCCGGCAGTCAACAGAACCATCGTGGTGGGTTCGGGAATTGGCGCCAGCAGTCCGCGGATCTCGCCACCGGGGAATACAGCTTTGTGGATGTTGGAATAGACCCTCCCGGCGTGTTGCAGCGGGACCGCAGTGGTGCCCAACATCTCAGCCTGGTAAGTGCCGGCACTAGCGGAGGCGCACGCCAGGAGCGCTCCCGCAATCAGGGTGTAGAGACGGTTCGTCATCATTACGTACGAGAGTACTCCACACAAAATTGCACTGTGCATGTGTGAACCTATCCAGTAACGCGCACGGTCTTTATGTTCACAAACTCGCGTATTCCCGGGGCGGCCAGTTCGCGGCCATAGCCGGACCGTTTCACGCCGCCGAAGGGCAGGCGCGGGTCGGACGCCACCATCCCGTTGATGAACACCATGCCGGATTCGATCTCGTCGATGAACCGGTCCTGCTCGGCGGTGTCATTGGTCCATGCCGAGGCTCCGAGTCCAAAATCGGTATTGTTGGCGAGACGAATGGCGTGCTCGATTCCATCCGCGCGGAAGAGCACGGCCACCGGTCCGAATAACTCCTCGCAGGCAGCGGGCGATCCCGCGGGGACATCCGCCAGCACGGTCGGGGCGTAGTAGTTGCCTGGCCGATCCAGTCGATGTCCGCCCGTAAGGACTCGCGCGCCCATTTCAACCGAGCGACGCACCTGCTCATCGAGTCCCTCGGCGATATCGGGTGTCGCCAGCGGACCTACCTGCGTGCTCTCGTCCATCGGGTCGCCGACTTTCAACGCGGCCATCGACCCGACGAAACGCCTCTCGAAATCGGCGGCGATGCGCGAGTCGACGATGAAGCGTTTGGCGGCGATGCACGACTGTCCGTTGTTGATGGTGCGCGCTTCCACGGCTGTGCGGACGGCGCGATCGAGATCCGCGCTGGGCATCACGAGGAACGGATCGCTGCCACCCAGCTCCAGCACTGTCTTCTTGATCTGCCGCCCTGCCGCGCCGGCCACTTGCTTGCCGGCCTCCTCGCTGCCGGTCAGGGTCGCGGCCTTCACACGCGGGTCATCGATGACGCGCCCGACGTCGCGCGATCCAATCAGGAGAGTCTGGAAAACGTCGTCTGGAAAGCCGGCGCGCCGGATCACATCCTCGATCGCGAGGGCGCACTGCGGCACGTTGGAGGCATGCTTGAGCAATCCGACATTGCCCGCCATCAGGGCCGGCGCGGCGAAACGGAACACCTGCCAGAACGGGAAGTTCCAGGGCATGATTGCGAGCACCGGGCCGATCGGCTGGTAGCGTATGAAGCTGCGGCCGGCGCCCAGATCGACGGGCTCATCCGCCAGCAACCGCTCGCCGTTCTCCACGTAATAGCGGCACGCGAGCGCGCACTTGGCAGCCTCCGCGCGCGCGGCACCGATGGGCTTTCCCATCTCCAGAGTCATGATGCGGCCCAGCGCATCGCGCTCCCCTTCGAGAATGGCGGCGGCTGCCGTGAGCCATCGCGCCCGGTCGGCCAATGACGTGCGGCGGTACTTGCTGAAGGCGGCCTCGGCGCGTTGGAGGCGATCATCGATCGCGGCGGCGTCGAGCGGCTCGAAGGTCCGCAGGGTCTCACCGGTCGCGGGGTTGATGGAGGCGATCATCGGCTTCATAGTCCAAACACATAGAGCACGCGGTTTGCCGAGATGGCGATATGCTGTCTGCCGTCGATGGCGAAGGAAATCGGATTGGCGGCGATCCGGCCGCCGGTCTGAAACTCCCAAACCGGCTTTCCGTTCCTGGCATCGAGCGCGTAGAAGTTGCCTTCGTCGCTGCCGGAAAACACCAGGCCACCGGCCGTCGCCAGCACACCGGCCCAAGGCGCCGAATGCAAAGGGAACTCCCAGCGCATCTGTCCAGTGGCCGCTTCGAGCGCGCGAATGGCTCCGGAATGCTTGCCGTCCGGCGCCGCCGCTTCGCCGCCGCCCGCGAAGAACGTGCCTGGTTTGTATTCAGCCGTCCGCTTGAAGTAGATGGAGCCGAGCTCGCGGACCGCGACATAGAACATGCCGGTCAGAGGATTGTAAGACGGGCTGAACCAGACGGTGGCGCCGTTCAGGTTGGGGTACACGAGCGTGCCTTCCTCGCTCGGCTCGGTGTTCGGCAGGACGATGGGACGGCCTTTGTCATCCAGCCCCTTGGCCCACGTCTGTTTGGCATAAGGGCGACCGGCGACAAACTCGCCGGTCGTCCGGTCGAGGACATAGAAGAAGGCGTTGCGATTGGCCACCGCCACAAGCTTCCGTTTGACTCCGCGCACGTCCGCTTCGAAGAGTACGGGGACATGCGTGGAGTCCCAGTCGTGAGAATCGTTGGGAGTGAATTGGAAGTGCCACTTGAGCTTGCCGGTATCCCCGTCGAGCGCGACGAGTGAGCAGGTGTAAAGGTTGTCGCCGCGGCGATAGTCGGCGTTCCAGTCCGGACCGGGATTGCCGACGCCCCAATACACTGTGTTGGTCTCGGGATCGTACGATCCTGTGACCCAGGTGGAGCCGCCGCCGGTCTTCCAACTGTCGCCTGCCCAGGATTCGTGGCCCGGTTCGCCGGGGCCGGGAATGGTGTAGAACCGCCACGCGCGCGCACCGGACTTGGCATCGTAGGCATCGATGAAGCCGCGTATGCCGGCCTCGCCGCCGCTGGTGCCGATCAGCACCTTGTCCCGGATGGCGAGGGGCGCGAGCGTCAGGCTGTATCCGAGCTGGTAATTGTCGACCTTGGTGGACCAACGTTCGACGCCGCTTTTCAGATCGAGCGCCACCAGATAGCAATCGAGAGTCGCAACGAAGAGCTGGTTGTCTAGGATGGCGGGCCCGCGGCTGACACGGCCGAAGCCGATCGACTGGTAATCCTTTGGTAAAGGGCGGCTCCAGCGCCACAACTCCCGTCCGGTGTGGATATCGAGAGCCGCCGCCGCGTTGGGCGATGTCACGTACATGACTCCATCCATCACGATCGGCGAGACCTGGTTTCCGCCATCGGAAAACTGGCGCGCCCATTTGACATGGAGCCCGCTGACGTTGGCGGGAGTAAGTCCGGTCAGGGGAGAGAATCGATGTCCCTGGTAATTACCGGAGTAAGTGAGCCAGTTACCGGGCTCCTTCGCGGCGTTGACGATGCGCTCGTAGGGCGCCTGGGCAAACGCCGCCACGGTAGCGCAAAGGAGTAGCGCGAGTGGTTTCATGACTTACCCTTCAAGGACACCAGGTACGCGACGAGGTCGTCCAGTTCGGTCTTGGTGAGTTGGCCTTCGAAGGACGGCATGGGCGTCTCTTTCTCGAGGCGCTGCAACTCCTTGACGCCGGCTTTGCGAAAGCTGTAGAACCGCCCGCGCGCGTCTTTGACCTGAATCGTGAACGAGTCTTCGTTGACCCGTATGCCGCGAACGGCGGGGCCGGTGGCGGGAGTCACCGCGACATACAGGAAGCCGTCAGGCAGCGAGGCGGCGGGCTTCAGCACTACCTGGCGCAGCCACGACGCACTGCGGCGCGTGCCGATGGAGGTCAACTCCGGTCCGAAGCCTTCGCCGCTTCCGCCCACCGCATGACAGGACGGGCACCCCTTGGCGCGATAGACGCGCGCGCCCTCCTCCGGTTCGCCCGGGATGATCTCCGGCGGAACCTTTCCCAGGGAGCGGACAAAGGCCGACACGTAGTCCACTTCCTTCGGATGCAGTTGCCAAGCCCCCGGCATCTCGGGAGGAAGCCCATCCGAGATCACCTTTTTGAGCGCGGCATCATCCGGCGCCCGACTCAGTTTGGCGCGGCTCAAGGATGGACCGCGCCCGCCGCCGCCGGTCAATCCGTGACAGAGGGCGCACTGCGATTCGAAGATCTTACGGCCCGCGTCGAGATCCGAGGCCGACTGCCCAAATGCCGCGGGGATGAGTAATGCGAGGATTGTCCAGCGTGCCATTTGGGGATGAGTCTAACACGTCAGAAGTTCCACCTCAGGCCGACCTGACCGGTTCGCGGACTGCCTGCCGGCGGGAAGATGTGGGTGCCGGTGATCTTGCCGCCGTTGGCGTTGTTGACGGTGGTCTGACCGCCGAGCGGGGTGCCGCCGCCGGTGGGCTCGCCGAGATTGACATGGTTCAGGGCATTCGCGAACGAGGCGACAAATTGCAGCGCTCCGAACTTTTCCAAGTGGATGGACTTCTCGAGGCCGAAATTGAGCAGCACGTAGCCCGGACCTTCGATGATGCCGCGGCCTGCGTTGCCCCAGCTTCCGCTGGCCGGAGTTGTGAACACGGACGGGTCGAACCACGGAGTGAGCGTATGGGGCAGCGGAATGCTCCCGGTGACGTTCGGCCGCAGCGTGGTTTGCAGGGTATTGGTGGGATCGGGGCCGCTGATGACCGGCGTGAACCAGTTGCCGCTGGCGATATTCAGCAGCGTGTTCACCTGCCATCCACCCAGCAGTTTGCCCTTACCGAGCGGCAGTTCGTACAGCGCCTGATTCATCCACTGATGGCGTGGCACGGAGTACACATTGCCGCGATCGCGACGGCGGTCGTAGCTGTTCTCGATGGGCGTATTGAGCTCGAAATCGCCGGTGTCGTCGGTATCGCTGATCTCCTTAGCCCAAGTCCAAGACGAAGTGAACATGAGTCCCTTACTCCAGCGCTTTTGTAACTGGGTCTGCATCCCGCTGTATAACATGTTGGCGCCGTTGTCCGAGTAAGTGATATTAGCGAACGAGGGGAATGGCCGGCGCGCATTGTTGAACGCCACCGTGGAAGCCAACACCTGATTGGCATCGCGACGGTACGGGAGTTGCGTGCCCTTCGAGCCGATGTAGCTGACGCGGATGCCGATGTCGCGGCGGAGTTCCCGCTCGAACGACAGGGTGTACTGCTGCGCATAGCTATTCAGCAGGTGCGGCGCAACTCCCGCGAGCGCGAGCGTTCCGGGAGCGCCGGGAATGGCGAACGGGCTGGCCAGAGTATATTGCGGCGCGCCGTTCACGATGTTGTTGGTGCTGACGGTGGTGGCGGAGAACGGTCCAGCGGACTGCGTCACCGCGATATTCGCGGAGTAGTGCGAGTAATAGACTCCCCAGCCGCCGCGGAGGACTGTCTTGCCGTTGCTGTCCAACTGATAGGAGAAGCCGAAACGTGGCGCGAAGTTATTCTTATCCGGATTCCGCAGGGACCGGCCGGTACCGAATTCGGCGGCAGTTTCCATCGGGAAGGTCAGCGGAAAGAGGGGCGTCAGGAAGTCTTTGGATCGCGCGCTGGGCAGTACGATCTTGCCGTTCGTCAGGTCGAAGGAGAAGATATTGTCGTCGAGCGCGTAGGCGGGGCCGTTGTACTCATAGCGGAGGCCATACATCAGAGTCAACTTCGCCGAGACTTTGAAATCGTCCTGTGCGTACACCGACCAGTCGCGCGCGCGGATCTTCTGCGGGCGGTACGGCTCCATGCGCGTGACGGTGGCCGGCAAGCCAAGCAGGAAGTCTGCGTATGCATTGCCCGTGAACTTCCCGGTGAAGGAGTACGATCCCAAAATGGGGTTGCCGGACGTGTTGGGATGGAACCGGTTATCGAACCAGCTCACCTCTTCGACGCCGAACTTCATGGCGTGACGGCCGTGAATCCAGCTCAGGTTATCGGCGAACTGGGCGTGACCGTCGTTCACAGGATTCAAGAGGTTGATGGTGTTCCCGGTCACCCCCGAGATGCTGAAGTACGGCAGGCTGCTGGTACCGCCGCGGTCAGGCAGTCCCTGGATGCCGATCTGGTTCATCAACGGCTGCCCTTTTAACTCACCGCTGCTTTCCGAGACCAGGATCACGACGCCGGCGCGGAATTCGTTGACGATGCTGGGCCGCAGATTCCACACGTCGCCGAGGGTCCAGAAATTGACGCGGCGGATATTATCGGACGTCCCGACGGTGGTAGGCGGCAGCGGCGAGCGGGCGCCGGGGATTCGGTAATCGTCCTTGCGATTCTCGTAGCGCAGGAAGGACATGTGCCGCGGATTGAAATTGTGGTCCAGCCGGATTTCCTCGGTACGGTGCACCTCCGGCCCATTGAACGAGGCCCGGTAGTTGGCCGCGGTCAGCGTGGGGGCGCCGAAGTTGGGCTCCGGAAAGAACAGCTTTTGCACCTGCAGCGCCTGCGGGCTCAGAAAGCCAGGTGCGATAGCGTTCCCGACAATCGGATTGATGTTGGTGTAGGGATTTCGGATGGCGGCCTGTCCGGTGAAGTCGCCCTGTCGCATGGCGAGGGTGGGGACGTTGGGCGAGAAGAAGTAAGCCGCGGAGCCGCGCATGCCGTCGAAATCCGCGAAGAAGAAAGTCTTGTCCTTCTGGATGGGACCGCCGATGCTGCCGCCATAATTGTGCAGGTTCTGGAACGGCTTGACAGTGGCGAAGGTGTTGCGCGCGTCGAGCGCGCTGTTGCGCATGTACCAGAAGAGCGCGCCGTGAAACTCGTTACCGCCGGACTTGGTTGAGGTGGTGATGGTGCCCATCCCGCCAAACTCGGCGCGTGTGGTGAGCACATTCGCGGTGAATTCCTGGACCGCCTCGACGGACGGCTGCGATACGTTGTCCGGACTGCCGAAGTTCGCGAAAGTCGTCTCGATGCCGTCCACTTTGGCTTTGACGCTGGCCGCGCCGGAGCCGGGAGTGAGCCATTTGGCGCCATTCGCCACCTGCACGACTCCGGGAACGGTGAGCGGCATGATGGCGGAAATCAGGCCGGAGTCTCCCGAATTCTTGGAGACGCTGCGGAGGTTGGTGGGCAGATCGAGGATCTGGCGCGAGACCAGCCGCGAGCCGACCGCCGGCGTTTCCGTCTGGACCACCGCCGACGCCGCATCGGTCACCACCACCTCGGTGACAGCGCCGGCCACTTCGAAATGCAAATCCTGCCGGACCGTGCGATAGGCTTCCACGGCGAAGACGCGAGTCTCGATCGGCCGGAATCCTTTCGTTTCGGCGGCCAGACGGTAGGAGCCGGTGGGGAGCCCGGGAAATGAGTACGCGCCGGCGCCATTGGTCGCAGTGGTGCGGCGCACTCCGGTGTCCTGGCTGGTCAGCGTGACGGAGGCGCTGGGAACCACGCTGCCGGTGGCATCGGTGGCGAGCCCCGTCACCGTACCGAGCGGGGTTTGAGCATGTCCGAGGAACGCGGACGCAAAAAGGACAATCAGAGCCGGTCGCATAAAGGGAAACTCCATTGTGTCATGGTTTGGGGCGATGAGTCTGAGGCGTGAGGCAATTTGACGAAACGCACCCAATTTAGGGTTAAAGCTTTTAAATTCAGCGGGCGGTAAGGGTGCCTCTGAAAATGGGGCAATCGAGCGCAGGGGTGAATACCTGAGACAGTCCTGCCGTCCAGTGAAGCGGATGTGATTTGAATTTGACGAAACGAAGCCAATTTGACCCCTATAAAAGTTCGGGGCAGCGCCGGTAGGTCCGAGGCTGCCCCGCAATAGCTCTATAGTCTCTATCATATCATATATAGGGTATTATGAGGTAAAACTCCTCAATCAGTCTGGTGGCAAAGGGGGCCCCTCGGCGGCGGCTGGTTTTCCGCCGGCGGATCTCCGCGATTGCTCCGCAGCGTGCGAGAGAGCCTGGTTTTCAAGGGTAGCGGGTGCGCGGTGATGGTAGCCGAGCTGCACGGAAATGGCCAATTACGGAACGCAGGGAGCTGCGCGATACTGAATGTAGTGTCGAATTTCAGTATCCTCACCGAGGACTTCGCAGAAGCTGCGGCGCGCGCGGGCAGGTTGGCACGTCAGGATGCGCTGGCGGCTGGTCATTCGGTGGTTTTTGTCGATTCGCACGGGCGTTACGTAGAGGAGCGTCCAGACGGAAGGCGGTTTGAGATTCGATTGGAATCCACTCATTCGCGGGAAGCACATCGCGTCGTTCAACGCGAATTAACGTCAGACGCCGCGTGAAGTGGCCACATTCGTCCTCGTAGCCGGCCCGCATGGTTCTGGCAAGAGCACTCTCACTGCCAGAATCCGGTTCGAAGGTATAACCGCTGTTGTGGATCCGGACGCGATTGCCAGGAGTCTTGACCCCGAACGGCCATCCCGGGCAGGGATCGCAGCTGGCCGGCAAGCCATCCTCCGCTGCAGGTCGTTGCTCGCCGCAAAGGACAGTTTCGTCTTGGAGAGCACACTGGCCGGGAATGGCGCCATCGGGCTGATGCGCGAGGCGAAGCAGGCGGGATATCGGGTAATACTTGTCTACGTTGCCCTCTCCGACCCCGAACTGCACATTGAGCGAGTGCGCCTCCGAGTAGCTCGAGGTGGTCATGACGTCCCGGATTCGGATATACGGAGGAGATAACGCCGCAGTCTGTTGCGTGCTCCCGAAGCCATCCGTCTGGCAGACGAAACTGTGATTCTGGACAACTCGGGCTTGGAACCTCGACGGGTCCTCGTGCTGCAGAACGGCCACGTTATATGGGCGCTGGAATCTCTACCCACGTGGATCCAAGGCTTTGTTAAGAGATTGGCGTGACGCGTTCTGTGAAGCCGTTTTGTGTCATCTTATGGCGGACGACGGCCTGGGGAGCGCGGGCCCTGACGGAACGAACCCAAATTTGACCGTCGATGTATTGCCTGCCGGTGGTCAGCCTCGGTCCGTCTCCTCGGCGGCCGGAGGTAAAACTTCTCAATTGCCCATGGCACCGAACGTGCTACTTCATCAGTAGTACGAGAGGAGACGTGATGATATGCGTATAAGAATCGCAATTGCAATGTTTTGCGCGGGCTTGTTCTTTTCTTCGCCCGGATCGGCGGACGAATGGAATAAGAAGACCGTATTGACGTTCGGGCAATCGGTCCAGCTGCCGGGAGTTTCTCTGCCGGCAGGCACCTATGTATTTAAAGTTCCCGACTTCAACTATCGTCATGTAGTCCAGGTATTCAACGCGGACGAGACCAAGATTCTCGCCACGATCATAGCTGTCTCGAGTGAACGGCAGGACGGCACCGATAGAACGGCGCTCCGGTTTGGGGAGGGCAGCAGAAATCTGCCTGAGCCGCTTCAGACATGGTTCTATCCGCAGCACAAGACCGGCAATGAGTTTCTTTATTCCAAGGACGGAGTAAGACGCATCGCGTCACGCTAACTCCAGGCTGGTACTACCGGGCGAGAGCGCCGTCGAGAAGTTGGCCGGCGGCGCGCTCACCTTCCTCGATGGCTGTGACGTGACTGGGGTCACCCGAGAGTTCGGTATTCGCGAATGCGATTCTGCCGAATGACGAATTGCGCAGGATGTCGCGGAAGGCGGGCTTCCCATCCTTGCCAAAAAAGAACCCGGGTTGCGGGCTCGCGTAGGCGTGACCCCAGCGATTGAGAATGATGCCGGCAATATCGCGCTTGGCGTCGAACCCGGAGCTGGCGTACATGTCGGTCAACTGCTCCCGAAATTTACGTTCGTACTCCCGAAAGGGAGTGGAGATCAGCTCCGCGCGGCCCCGTGTCTGTTGTTCCTCCATCGGCAGGCCCGGGCGGCAAAAGAGAACTTTGAATGTAAGAACCACCGGCGAGTCCGGACCGATTTCCTTGATGTCCGTAGCGAAAGTCGGCACCGTGCGGATGCCTCCGTACACGCCCATTCCTTCAAACCAGTAGCCGCCCGAGATTCCCAATTTGTAGAGGAACCGCCAATTGCGCAGCGCGACGTTCGCGATCAGGCATGGCGACCGACGGAACTGATTGTAAGCGTCGCGCCGCGCGCTGTCGAGATCGAGAACGATGTGCTTGGTGGTCCAACTGCCGTTCGCCATCACCACGGCTCGCGCCTTCACCTGGTAGGCCTTGCCGTTTTGCGTGTACATCACAGAAACTGCTTTCGAGTTTCGCGGTTCGCCCTCGTGCTTTACGCCGGCGACGGTCGAACCGAGACGGATGCGCACCGGCTGCCCGGGCTTGTCCAGTTCTGAAAAGTTGATTCGGCCCCGATATACTCCCTCGACCGTGTTCTGGCCGGAGATGGCATTCGGTATCAAGGTTTTCACCATATGGCGGCCGATGCCGTCGTTGCCTCCCGGAAAAGCGAGCGAAGTCTGCCCCGAGCCGCGGTTCATCGATCCCCAAGTGATCCCGCAATATGCAGAAATGACGTCGGGTCCGAGGCCCCATCCGTCGGCCGGACCAGGAGTATAGAAGGTGCGAATGGTCTCCCGGCTCAACCCGAGAGACATCATGTATTCCTCCATCGTCATGCTGTCCAGTTGCGGCGTTTTCGGCCCGACCTTGGCGAGCGTCTCCCGGTATTTCAGGATCTCGGCGCGCACCGGCGCGGCTATGGGAGCGCCTTCCAGTTTCTTATTCCATGGATCGATGAGCCACATGCCGGGTTTCTGTCCGAATTTGGCTCCGAAATAAATGCCATAAGGTTCCTGGATGAATTCGAACGTGCGGCCGAGCGGCATCCGCGGCGAGGGACCCTTCCATCCTTGATCCTGAAATTTCGAGATGTCGAGACCGATCGAATCGTAGAACTTCGCCATGAACGATCCGGGCGCGGGGATGCTGAAGTGATCGGATCCCTGCGGCGCGATCAGACGCTGGCCGCCGACGATGAACTCGTTGCGCCTGGCTTCTCCGCCAAAGACCGGATGATTTTCAAGAATCAGACATTTCAGCCCGGGGCTGCGGCGCTGAAACTGCAACGCTGCCGCGAATCCACTGATGCCCCCGCCCACAATCACGCAGTCGAAGACCTCGCCCGTGTCGGTCACTTTGGGCGGGTTTTTGGAAAACACCTTATCGCGGATCTGATGACCGGCATTGATCACTTCAAAGGTATTCCCGTTCGCCCGCGCATAATCGCCGACGCCCGCATAACCCGTCCAATCATCGGCGGCGAGCATCTGGCGCGGACTCAACGCGCCGAGCAGCGCGCCGCCAGACGCCAGCAGCATCGAATTTACGAAGTCGCGCCGATCGATCGGGTCCTGCATTCCCAGCGGGTCGCTCGACATAATGCCTCCTGGTTTCGTGACAACAAATTAACACGACCAGCGTTGTGCGCGTCGGCGTCGCCGCAGGCAAGGCCGCAGGAGGTTCGGTCGCGAATGCGGGGGAACTGTGTCCAGACAAAACGGTATACTAATCACAATCTTGTGGAGGGTCGATGATCAAGTGGATTTGCGGTCTGGTCCTGGGACTCCTCGCAGTCGGGTATTCGGCAACTCATCCGGAATGCAGCTATTTTGAAGCGGTACGGAGCCGCCGCGCCCGCGATCTCAGCTCCGTAACGTCGCAGGTGACGCGATCGCTGCCGGCGGTCTATCAGCGCTCGTCGGCCCGGAGGGCGGAACATTCCTACACCCGCGATTCAATCGACGGCTACATTTTTGCCGCGATCGATGAGCGCGGCATCGCACCCGCGCCGCCCACTACCGATTGGGAATTCATTCGCCGTGTCACGCTGGACCTCACCGGCCGCATCCCCGCACCCGATCGGGTGCTGGCATTTGTCAACGACGGAAGCGCCAATAAGCGAGCCCGGCTGGTCGAGGAGTTGCTTGCAAAGCCCGAATGGGTGGATAAGTGGACCATGTATTTCGGCGATCTGTACCGGAACGCGGCCAACAATCCGAGTCTCAACATCAACCGCGGCGCCACCGCCCGCAACGAGTTTCATAAGTGGATTCACGAGTCGCTGGCAGCCGAAAAGCCCTATAACCGCATGGTCAACGAGTTGATTACCGCTTCCGGGGGCAACACGTTCTTCAACGGACCGGCGAATTGGATCGTGACCGGCTCGGTTTCGAACGGTCCGGTGCAGGACTCAAACGACCAGTCCGCCTCGAATATCTTCGAGACGTTTCTCGGAATCTCGCATCTGAACTGCGTACTCTGCCACAACGGGCGTGGCCACCTGGATTCGCTCAACCTGTGGGCCAGCCGCGCTACCCGTTACCAGACGTGGCAAGTGGCCTCATTCCTTTCGCACACCAGGATCGCAACGGCCGCGGGCTTGTGGTCGGTGCAGGATAACGTTTCGGGCTTCACCTCCGACTACACACTCAACACCAGTACCGGCAACCGGCCGGCGCGGGAGCCTCACTCGGATTGCAATCCCAGCGTGCCCTGCCGCGTGCCGCCTCAGTACATCTTCAACGGAGGCGCGCCCAATGCAGGCGAAAACTACCGCGCGGCACTGGCCCGCTATGTCACTTCGGATTATCAGTTCGCCCGAGCCACCGTAAATTATCTTTGGGCGGAGTTTTTCGGCCGAGGCATCGTGGAGCCGACTAACGGGTTCGACCCGGCGCGTCTCGATCCGGACAATCCGCCGCCGGAGCCGTGGACACTCCAGCCCAGTAATCCAGCTCTGCTGAATTCGCTTGCGAAACGGTTTATTGAGAGCGGGTACAACCTGAAATCCGTCATGCGCGAGATCGCCGCGTCGGACGCCTACCAGCTTTCCAGCCGCTATGACGGAGAATGGAACGTTGAATGGGAGCCGTACTTCGCGCGTCACTTCGTGCGCCGGCTGTGGGCCGAGGAACTGCATGACGCGGTTGTGCTCTCGAGCGGACGGACTCCGTCCTACAATACCGGGACCGCGCTCGACTGGGGCGCCGGTTTCGCGATGAAGTTCCCCGACACCGTCGGCATCCCGGTCAACAATCCGGATGTGACGGCATTCCTGGACGCGTTCCACCGCGGCAATCGCGACGATGAGCCGCGCCGCCGCGAAGGCTCCGTGCTTCAGGCGCTGAGCATGATGAACAGCCGTTTTGTCGATTCGTTTCTCCGGGTGGAAGGGATTGAGGGATCGCCGGCAAGTCCGCTACTCGTGCAAAACCTGGATAAGGGGGAGAGCGAGATCACCGGCGCGTTGTATCTGGCGATCCTTTCGCGGCTGCCCTCGCCCGCGGAAACGGAGAAGTCGGTTGCGCTGCTGCGCGGCGCACCGCGCACAGCGGCGATTCAGGACCTGGCATGGTCGCTGTATAACAAGTTGGACTTCATTTTCAATTACTGACGGGAGAACGCGTATGACCGGACAACCTGCATTCGACCGATTCCTGACGCGCAATCCGAACCCTCGCGGGACCTTCTTTCAGCGGGCGCATTGGACGCGCCGCCGGTTTTTCGAGCTGGCGGGCGCCGGGCTGGGCGGGTTCCTGCTCGACCGCCGGTACGCTGCCGCGGCGGAAACGCGGGCAGCCGGAGCGCTCCCGCGGAGGACTGCGAAGAATGTCATCTTCATCCTTTTGGCGGGCGCTCCCAGCCAGATCGACACGTTCGATTTCCGCATGCAGGAAGGCTCCACGCCGCCCAGTTTCGCGCCGGAAACCATCCGCGGAGTGCTTTGGCCGACCGGACTGCTGCCCAAACTCGGCGAGCAGCTGTCCGATTTCGCGATTGTCCGGTCCATGCGATCGCGCGCATTGGTGCATTCGCTGTGCCAATCCTGGGTCCAGATCGGGCGCAATCCCGCATCTACCTCGGCAGATATAGCGCCGCACATCGGCAGCGTGATCGCCATGGAAAAGGAATCGGAGCGATTGGCCGGGCAAAAGCTTCCGACATTCCTCGCGTTCAATTCAAACAACGTCGAAGGCGCGGGCTATCTGGGCGCGCACTACGCTCCCTTCAAGATAGCGCCCGAACAGGCGGGCATTCCCAACCGCACCAGTCCCGCAGGGGAGGAGCGATTCCGCAGCCGCTTCGAATTCCTGCGGTCGCTGGATGGGGACTTGCGCGTCAATTCTCCGTACGGCACTGCGATGGAGGACTATGGCGCCTTCTACAATTCCGCTCAGGGGATGGCATACGATCCGATGATCGATGCGGCGTTCCGCTTCTCCGAAACGGATTCCGAGCGCTATGGCCGCAGCAGCTTCGGAAACGCCTGCCGGGTAGCGTACCAGACGATCAAGTCCCAGCTTGGGACGCGGTTCATCCAGATTACGTCGAACGACGGCTGGGACATGCACACTTCGATCTACCAGCCGCAGTTCCTTCCCGCCAAGGGCAAGATGCTGGATAACGGGGTGTCGGCGCTGCTGAACGATTTGAAGTCGTCGGGCCTGCTGGAGTCCACCTTGATTGTGATGATGGGAGAATTCGGCCGTACTGTGGCGCCGGTGGCAGGTTTGCGCGGGCGCGACCATTACCCGCAGCAATTCGCCTTCTTCGCCGGCGGCGGCGTAAAAGGCGGGACCATTATCGGATCGACCACCAGCAGCGGAGAAGACGTCAGCGATCCCGGGTGGTCGCGCGACCGTTATGTTTATGCGGAGGATGTGGAGGCCACCATCTATTCCGCGATGGGCATCGACTGGACTACAGTCCGGCACGATTCTCTCGGCCAGCGCTTCGAGTATGTGCCCTATGCGGACCAGGATTTGTACGGCCCGGTAGAGGAACTTTGGGGATAGCCGGTCAGGTCGGCGCTCGCATCGGTCGCCGGCGTTCGCCGGGCGTGTGGCGGTGATCCGGCGGCGGTGGTAGAATCCGTGCGAATGCGAATATCGCTCCCGGTTGTTTGCCTGTTGCTGCCGGCTCTGGCCAGCGGCGCGGATCGCGGTAAGGTGTCTGACGGCCTGGAGCGACTGCTCTACGTCACCGACAGATCCGGCGTCAGCGTCTACGACATCAACGACTCGCATAAGCTGCTGCGCAAAATCGACGTGCCCGATACCGGGGATTACAAAGGCATCGCGGCGAGCGTGCAACTGGGCAAGCTGTATCTCACCTCCTACTCGAAGGACGAATTGGTGTGCATCGATCTAGCCACCGAGAAGGTGGTCTGGCGCCGTCACTATAGCGACGGGTACGCGGACAGCCCGGCCATCACGCCGGACGGCAAGACGCTCTACCTGCCCCTGCGCGACGGCGATAGCTGGTGGGTCCTGGATGCGGCAACGGGGGATCCGAAGGCAAAGATACCGGTGACGCACGGCAAGGAGTACGCGCCGGACAATCATCCCATCCTGGGGGTGGGGCCGCATAATACGTGGATGAATCGGGATGGCACGCGGGTGTACCTGGAGGTTTTGACCGACCCGTTCGTGTATATCGCCGACACAAGCACGAATCGGGTGATTGGGAAGATCGGGCCGTTCAGCAAGGGACTGCGGCCGATCGCGGTCACCGACGATGAGCGGTACGTGTTCGCCAACGTCGATTGGCTGCTGGGGTTCGAGGTGGGCGCGGTCCGCACGGGCAATCAATGGGGCGGCAAGATGCTGCACCGCGTGGAAGCCAAAACACCGGCTGCCCGCGTGGCTCAGATTCCGAATCCGCCTGCGCGTCCGCCGCACAGTACGCCGAGCCACGGCGTCAACATCCGCCCCGATCAGAAGGAAGTTTGGGTGGTCGATGGCGTGTACGGTTATGTTTACGTGTATGACATGACTTCCATGCCGCCGCGCCATATTGCAGACGTGGCGCTGTTCCAGGATCCCTCGCAGAAGCCGCATCCGGGCTGGATTTCGTTCGGTCTGGACGGGAAGTACGCGTATCCGGACGGCGGGGCAGTGATCGATACCGCGACGAAGAAGGTGGCGGCGCGGATTCCGACGAGTGAAAAGCTGCTCGAGATTGATTTCCGGGACGGTAAGCCGGTCCAGGCGGGCCACCGGTAACGATCGGAGCTGCGGTCAATGCACGTTGCTGATCAACACTACGTCGCTGGACAAACTGCCTCGGGCTATGGCCAGGCTCTTGCCATCGCGTGAATAGGCCAGCCAGAAAATGCGTCCCGCCGGGAAATGCGTGATTGGCTCCGGCGCACTTCCGTCCAGCGACTGCCGCCAGATGTTCGAGACTCCCGCGATGTCGCGTAAAAGAAGAAGACCGCGGGAATCCGGAGTCCAGGACATAGGTCGGTATCCGACGTGTTCGTCGGACCTGTCTGTGTTATTGATATTCAAACGCTTCTGAATTGATCCATCGCTAGCGCGAACAATCGCTACACCGTTGGGCGGCGGATCCGGGAAGTTGAAGTAATTGAACGCGACCGATTGAAAATCAGGAGAGATGATCGGAACCCGGCCCATTATGGGGGCCATCGGTTCCGGCGAACCTCCCTCGAGGGCCACACGCCACACCTTGGCGCCGCCCACTCCCAGGCTCGCATAGACCACCCACTTGCCGTCTATGCAGCAGGCGGGCACGTGCTCGCCCTCACCGTTCGTGAGTTGCTTCGCGCCGCTCCCGTCCATATCCATTCGCCAGATATGCGGCTTGCCCGTCCGGTCCGAGGTGAAAACAATGTATCTGCCGTCCGGCGAGACGCTGGGTTGCGTGTTGACCCCCGAATTGAGCGTCAATTGCCGGGCCGCGCTGCCATTTGCCTGCATCACCCATATATCAAAATCGCCGCTGGCTTTGGAGGCGTAGACGATACGCCCGTCCGGAGACCAGGTCAATCCAGTGAGTCCGTCCAGCGTAGCGCCGCCGGAAGTAACCTGAGCCGGAGCGCCGTCCAATGACTGGTTCGCAATCCATATGTTGGAAGTCTTCTCGGACTGGACGGTGACGAATGCCGACGAATCCGCGGCGAGCGCGAGGCCCGAGTAGTTGTTCAAGTCATTGGTGATTCGCTCGGCGGGTCCGCGTGCCCACGGCACATACCAGATCTGCGCCGAGTCGAAGGCGCGTTCGGTGCCTTGAACAATGAGCCCGCGCCCATGCGAAAGCCACTTCAAATCATAAATGAAATACCACTTCTGGTCCGTGATTACGCGCTCCGGTCCGCCGCCAGAAGGTATGGCGACCAGCGTGGAATACTGCCGCGTCTGGGCGTACTCTCCCGCATCGGCAACAATGGTTTTTCCGTCCGGCGACCAAGCCACCGCGGCCCTGTAGTAATACGGGTCGTGCCGCGATGCAATTCTCCGCTCTTCGGTGCCATCGGCGTTTGCTACGTAGATGGTGTATTCATTCGCCCGCGGATAGCGGCGAAAAAACGCGATATGCGTGGCATCCGGAGAAAACGTTACAGGGCCATCCACATTTCCGTTCAGCTTTTTCGGCGTCCCTCCGAGTGCGGGAATTGCAAAAAGCCCGGGCCCTCCGCCTCTGTAGTAGACGAGATTCCCATCCGGTGAAAACACCATGTTCCGGTACTGAGCATCCGAGGGTGGAACGGTTTGGAGCTGGCTGTTATTCGCGATCTGTTTGATCTGAAGGCTCTGTTTGCCCGCGTCGCTCACAGCGAAAGCGATGTTTCTGCCATCCGGCGACATCGCGGCGCTGACGACGTTTCCGGCCGTGGTGAGCCGCGAGATCTTCATGCGCCGGAACGTCGGGAGCCGGCTCTGTTTCAGATATCCAACGGTCCATATCGCGGCGATCGAAATACACGCTATGATCCCCGCTAAAACCAGTAGACGCCTTGTCCGGTTCGGCGCGGCCCGTTCGGGAAGTTGCTTTTGAGCGGTTTCTTCGCGCTCGCTGCGCAGCAATGCCGCCTGCAACTCGGCGGCGCTCTGGTACCGCGTGTTCCTGTCCTTTTCGAGCGCCGTCAGGATAACCCTGCTCAATCCGGCGGGCAACTCAGGCCGGACGTTGCTAGCGGCAGTCGGGTTTTTCGTCAAGATGGCGGCAGCCACGTCGGCGGCGGTGGCGCCTGCGAACGCCGGCTGTCCGGTCGCCATCTCATGGAGCGTAACGCCCAGCGAGAACACGTCCGATCGCGCATCCGCCTCTTCGCCGCGGATCTGTTCCGGGGACATATACGACAATGTTCCGGTGATGGAGCCGGCGCTGGTCAACGCGCGGAGGTCGGTTACGGTTTGGGTCGGATCGTCCGCGTCTGCAATGGCGGCCACGGTCGAATGGCTGCGCATTTTTGCGATTCCGAAATCCAGGACCTTGGCCGAACCTCGCGCTGTTAGAAAAATATTGGAAGGCTTGATATCGCGATGCACCAAACCATGCGAGTGCGCCGCGTTGAGCGCGTCGGCGACCTCCGAGCCGATCTGAAATATTTCGGTGACGGAAAATGGTTTGCGCAGGAGCCTGTCTCCTACCGTCATTCCTTCCAGATACTCCATCACGAGATACGGCTGGCCCTCATGTTCGCCGATGTCGTGCAGCGTGCAGATATTGGGATGATTGAAGGCGGAAATAGCGCGTGCTTCGCGTCGCAGCCGCTCAACGGCATCGGCGCGCAGCGCATGCTCCGCGTTGACAAACTTAAGGGCGACCACCCGGCCGAGCCGTGTATCGACCGCACGATACACAGTCCCCATGCCGCCGCTCCCCAGCTTGCCTTCGATGCGGTAATGGTCTACGGTGACGCCCGTCATTGCAGTCCGATCGGTTGTACGGAATCTCCAGCCAGGAGGCGGCGATGCGGTCGTGTTCATTGTACGGGAAAACCGTGTGCGACGTTTTACGCGCGGGCTCGCGGGTTACACTCTGGACGGGCGGAGCCCAGGCGGGATCTGGAATCCGGGCGCGGCGGATAGGGAACATGCGCATGAGGAGGTTTTATACCGCGGCAGGCGATGGCTAAGGCCGACGCCGGCACGCGGAAGCATGGGCTACGGCAAGCTCCACGCTTTCGATCTGGGCGTCGAACTCGGCGATGTCGATGGGTTTGGTGATGTAGCCGTCCATGCCGGCCGCCAGGCAGCGGTCCACTTCGCCCAGCATCGCGTGTGCGGTCAGTGCGATGATCGGCAGGCGATGGCCGTCAGTTGCTTCGGTGCGGCGGATTGCGATGGTTGCTTCGCACCCGTCCAACTCCGGCATCTGCAGGTCCATCAGGATCAGGTCGAAAGCCGTCCGCCCATGGGAGGCGACAGCCTGCCGCCCGTCGCTGACGATTTCCACGGAGTGGCCGCGGCGCTCCAACAACCGTCTGGCAACTTTTTGATTGACAGGATTGTCTTCCGCTACCAGAATCCGCAGTTGCACGCGCGGTTGCGACGAGGTATCCGGCGGCAGGGTTTCGCCGGGCGACGTCCCCTGATCAGGATCCAGGACTCTGAGAACTTCCCGCACGAGTGCGCGGTCTTCGATCGGCTTGTACAGGAACCCATCGATAATGACATCGTTCGGAGTCGCCGATTTGGTTTGTCTGCCCGGCAAATTCAGGAGGATCAATCGTACCTTGGCGTAGCCGGAATTCCGGCGAATCTGGGCTGCGAGTTTCCATCCATCCACGTCCGGGAGCGACCGATCGATGATCACGACCTGGATGGGCGCTCCGTCGCGTCTGGCCGATTCCAGTTTCTCCAGAGCGCCGCGGCCATCCGCGGCGGTCACAGTCTTCATTCCCGCGCCAGCCAGAATCTCCGCCAGCACTCCACATGTCGAGAGGTTGTCCTCCGCAATCAGGACGGGCACTTCGGCCAGGCTCCGGGCGTCGACTGGAATCGACGGCGCAGCGACAGCCAGTGGCTTGCCAAAACGGACTGTGAATCCAAGCTCAGTGCCGGGGCCGTAACCCGACAAACCATGCTTCCATGGGCTACGGACTTGGATGCGACCGCCCATCATTTCCACCAGCCTGGCAGAGATCGCAAGGCCTAACCCGGTGCCGCCGAAGCGCCGGGTGGTGGAGCCGTCGGCCTGTTCGAACGGGCGGAAGATCAGCTCCTGTTTCTCCGGCGCGATGCCGATGCCGGTATCGCGAATCAGGAACCGCAACACGAAGTGGTCCGCGCCTGCCTCCTCCAGCGCCAGATCGAGCGCCACTTCACCGGCCTCGGTGAACTTGACCGCGTTTCCCAGCAGGTTGACCAGCACCTGGCGCAAGCGCACGGCGTCTCCCGCCACCATGTCCGGCACGCCGGGACCAACCCGCGCGACCAGTTCGAGATTCTTCTCGCCGGCCAGCACCGACAAGGGCTGCAGTGCCGCGGCCAGGCATTGCCGCAGGTCGAAAGCCTCGGACACCAGTTCCACTTTTTCGGCTTCGATTTTCGAAAAGTCCAGGATGTCGTTGATGATGGCTAACAGCGAATGAGCGCTGGATTGTACGGCCCGCAGATACTCTTGCCGCTCCTCGCGGGTTTCGGCCTGCTGGGCCAACTCGGCCATGCCCAAAACTCCGTTCATGGGCGTGCGAATTTCATGGCTCATGTTGGCCAGGAACTGGCTCTTGGCGCGGTTGGCCCGCTCGGCCTTCTCGCGTTGGCGTCCCGTCTCGACTTGGGCCTGCCGCAGTTGACGGATGAGCCTGCCGCGGTTTCTGTAGTTGACACCCAGCAGCACCAGCAGGCCGGTGATGATGGACGCGCCGATCCGCGCGCTCCATAGAAAGCCGGCGGCGAGATACCACGGAGGAACCACCGAGAAATCGAACGAAGCCGGTTGCGGACTCAGGTTCGCATTGCGGTCCATCGCCCGGACTTCGAAATGGTGAGAACCGGATTGAAGGTCCCGATAGACCGCCGGCTGGCTTGCCGCAAAACGACTCCACGGCCGGCCGTCGATGCGATAGGAAAACAGCAGCCGGTCCGGGGGCGTGTATTTCCATTTGTCGATTCCGGTGAACAGCAGACGGACCTCTCCCGGCGCGAATTTCGGCGGATTATCCTGCATCGCGATGTAAGCACGCGGGGGATCCAGGTCAGCTTCGGGATGAAACCGGCCAGGCCCCATCGTGGTGCCGACCCAGACCCGATTGGCAAGGTCCTGGTGGACGGCATATGCGATGGTGGTGGGCAGCCCTTCTTCCATACCGTAATCGAGCCAGGCGCCGTCCTGATACCGGTACACTCCATCGGAAGCGGCCAGCCAAACCGAGCCGTCGCGCGCAGGCACGATCATACGGGTACGGTCGGCATCCCGCAGCACTTTCCAGGTACGGCCGTCGAATTCCATTAACTTGCTGCGCCCGCCAACCCACAGCCGGCCCGGCTGGACTTCCGCCATCGAGTAAACTCCGCGATCGGAATAGCCAGGCTCAGGACCGACGGTGCGAAGCCGACCATTCTCGTAGACGCGCAGGAAGTTGGTGCCGCCGATCCAGATGGCGCCATTGGAGGTCTGCCGCACTGCCATCACTCCGCTCAAATCCCACGCCAGGTGACGGGTTTCGCGATCGTGGAACGCACCGTCGTAGAGGCCGAGGTCGATTCCCGGCTGGCCGGCGTTGCGAGTCACCACCCATGCCGTCCCGTCGCCGCGGGGGGAAAGGATCTCCAGGGCAGATCCGCCGGGGAGCGGGACTTCCGTGAATTTTCGTGTGGCAGGATCGAAACGCAAGAGTTTGCGTCCGCCACTGGGTATCGCCAGCGTGCCATCGCGCAAAACCAGGAGGGAGCCGGAGCGCGACTGAATCGGCGTCCAGCGTTCCGGTATGGGAATGGTCTCCCAGCGATCCCCGGAATGATGAATCAGGTCCGTGAGCGTCAGAAACCAGAGACCGCCGGCGCCATCACCCTCGATGCTCAACACCGTCGATTCCAGGCTGCGCGCGGCGGCGGGAGACCGCCAGAGGCGCGGCGCATTGCGGGCGAGCCCATCGCGAGTGGCCAACCAGAATGCGCCGCCGGGCTCCGGCGTCACATCGATGAGAGATGCCGAGGGAACGGACGTGCGGTCGATGCGGTGGAGCGCTCCGTCCTGCTGCCAGTACAGGGCATCGCCATCCTTGATCCATAAGAGATCGTCTGCGCCGCGCCAGGCGATCGAGTTCCGGTCGGAGGTGCGGTGGATGGTTTTCCATTGGCCTAGCGCTCCCTGGCGGTCGCGGCTCGGAAATTGGAGAACGACCGAACTGCGGCTGGCGTCGCTGGCCGTGACGAACATCTCACCATCCACACCTGGACCCAGATGGTGGAACCCGTTCAGCGGGAGGGGCCATTCGCGAAACTCCGTCCATTCCCAGGGTGATTGAGTCAGCCTTCCGACGCCGTGCTCGGCTGCGATCCACAGGCCATGTTCCAGGTCGCCGTGCATCTCCCGGAAGGCGCCCAGGCGCGACGCTTCACCGCTCCAGAGCAACTTGGCCGTGTCGTGAGCGAAGTCGTATTCGAAGAGCTGGTGGGGTTTGAGGACGAGAGCCTTGCCGACACCCAGAGGTTTCGCCGCGACTGCGCCATCGAACAAGCCCACCGGGCGTGTGGTCCAGGCGCCGGAGGCATCGAATATACGAAATGCCTGGCGGGTCAGTCCCCATGCCCAGCCGCCGGGCTCGCTGAAAACGCGATCGAACGGACGGACAACGCCTTTCTCCAGTTCCACCTGGCGCACGGCGTAACCGTCCATGATGCTGGCGCCGGGGACATTCCGGCCGTGCGTGACCCAAAGGACATCGCCCGGACCGGCGGCAGCGCTGTGGACATACGACTCGTACATCCCGTCGGCCATCCGCCAGAAGCGCCAGACATTCGAGCCTTCCGCGTGAGCGGCCGCAAGCACAAGGAATGGCGTCAACAGCGAAAGCGGTCTCATATCCTCCTTTCACACTTATCGGCAGCCGCCCAGTTTTTGCACTTAGATAAGAGGATAGCAGTGGTTATTGTCATAACTGTAACCGCCGATAGGGGCGGAAGGCTGCGCAAAAGAGGGGTTATCTTTGGTTAACTCCTAACGTTTTTTCCGGGCTTTCGTCGTAAGGTGGTAGACAGTCGACCACCTATGTCGGAACCTTATCAGAACCGGATTGAACTGCTGCAGGGAACCCTGGACATGCTGATCCTCCGCACGCTGCAGTGGGGAGCCCAGCACGGCCACGGCATCGGGGTGGCCATCCGCGCGAGCTCGCAGGACGTGCTGCAGGTGGAGCACGGGTCGCTCTATCCCGCGCTGCACCGGCTGCGCAAAGCCGGGCTGATCGATGCTGAATGGAAAATGACCGAGAACAAACAGCGCGCGCGATATTACCGGCTGACTGCGAAAGGAAAGAAGACGCTGGCGTCCGAGGAGTCGCGATGGAATCGTATGGTGGAGGCGATCGCGCGGGTGATGCAGCCCGCCAAGGAGGAGTCATGAAGTTCTGGCGGCGCCGGAAGGAGGAGCGGGAGCTGGACGAAGAAGTCAGCTTCCATGTTGCGGAGGAGGCGCGGCTTCGGATGGATCGCGGAGAAGCCCCGGAGTCCGCGTGGCAGCAGGCCCGCCGCGATTTCGGCAATGCGACGCTGGCGCGTGAGGTGACTCGCGATATGTGGGGCTGGAGCTGGGAACACACTGTGCAGGACCTGCGATATGCGGCGCGCATGCTCCGGAAGAGTCCCGCGTTTACGATGGTGGCGGTGACCGCGCTGACCCTGGGGATCGGCGCGACCACCGCGATCTTCAGTGTGGTGTATTCGGTGCTGCTGCGGCCGCTGCCGTTTCCGGATCCCGGGCGACTGGTGATGCTGTGGGAGGTCCAGCCGAGCGGCCGGACCAACGTGGTGCAGACGCAGAATTTTCTCGACTGGCGGCAGCGGAACCATTCGTTTCAAGACGTCGCGGCGCTTTTGCAACTCCCCATCAATCTCTCGGGCGACGGCGATCCTATACAGATTCCGGGAATGCAAGTGACTCCGGGGTTTTTCGAGATTCTCGGCAGCCCCCCGATCCTGGGGCGGACGATTCAACCGCAGGACGGCGAGGCGAACTCCCCCGCCGTGGCCGTATTGAGTCACGGCCTCTGGCAGCGGCGGTTCGGAGGCAAGGCGTCCGCCGTCGGACAGAAGATCGCGATCAACGGCTATCCGACCGAGATCATCGGGGTGATGGGGCCTGGATTTGCGTTTCCGGAACGGGAGGCGGACCTGTACATCCCGATGCAGATCGACCGCGCCAGCGCCCCACGGCAAGGACGCAATTACCGGACGGTGGCGCGCCTGAAGCCCGGAGTCGCGCTGGCAGCCGCGCAGGGCGAGATGCGTTCGATTGCGGCGCAACTGGCAGTGGAGCGTCCGAGGATGAACACGAACTGGAGCGCGACCGCAATCCCGCTGCTGGACCAGACCGTAAAAGATTCGCGCACCACCCTGATGGTGTTGCTGGCGGCAGTGGGGTTTGTGCTGCTGCTGGCCTGTGCCAACGTTTCCAACCTGCTGTTGATGCGCGCCTCGTCGCGGCGGCGGGAGATCTTTCCAGCACATTGGGATCCTAAGCTTAGAATTCCACGTGGACAAGTTGTCGCGG
>JADMIO011306043.1_pt1 | contig 31141 bp, 25 predicted proteins | sample 8958161 | NCBI WGS metagenome assembly JADMIO01 (sample SAMN16585339, study PRJNA669376) | soil metagenome | isolation source: Crop rotation soil | place: USA: Cullars Rotation, Alabama | collected 2011 | reverse complement strand
CGCGACAACTTGTCCACGTGGAATTCTAAGCTTAGGATCCCAATGTGCTGGAAAGGCCAATTCGATCTTCGAGCCGATCTGGAATTACAAGTACATCGATCACGTGCAAATCACGGTGGCCGAATCGCTTGGCGTCGGCTCGCGCGGCGGGTATTACGACAAGAGCGGCGCGCTGCGCGACATGGTGCAGAATCACATCTTCCAGTTGATGGCGCTGGTCGCGATGGAGCCGCCCGCGGCGCTGGATGCGGTGAGCATTCGCGACGAGAAGGTGAAGGTGTTCAAGAGCGTGCGGCCGATCCGCCCCGCGTACGTGGACGACTCGATCGTCCGCGGGCAGTACAGCGCCGGCGAAGCCTCAGGCCAGAAGACCGCGGGGTATCTGAAGGAGAAGGACGTCCCCGCGAGCTCGCGAACGGAGACGTTCGTCGCGCTCAAGCTGTTCATCGACAACTGGCGCTGGAGCGGCACGCCGTTTTACATCCGCACGGGAAAATTTCTGCCGCAGAAAATCAGCGAAGTCGTCGTGCGGTTCCGCTCGCCGCCGCTGACGCTTTTTCAGAAGCAGTGCGAATCGCCGGTGTATCCGAACGATCTAATCATCCGCGTGCAGCCGGACGAGGGGATCAGCTGGCGGCTCAACGGCAAAGTCCCCGGCGGCAGCATGAACATCAAACCGGTGGCGCTGGACATGAGCTACAAGGAAACGTTCCACGCCGAACCGCCCGAGGCCTACGAGCGCCTGATCCGCGACGCTATCGACGGCGACCAAACGCTGTTCATCCGCGGAGACGAGGCGGAGGCCGCGTGGTCGGTCATCGATCCGATCGAGCAAGGTTGGCAGAAGTCGAAGAAATCGCCGAGCGAATACGCGCCCGGATCGTGGGGACCGAACGATGCGATGAAGCTGATCGAAGACGACGGGCGAAGGTGGCTGCACGGCGCGGATGGCGAGGCGGAGCCGATCATCGCGTGCGCGTTGTAGAGACGATCGATCAAGTCGTCGCGGTGGGAACTGCATTGACGCCGGAACGTGGCGCGTTCGTCTCGCTCAAAGACCTCGCCTGAGAAGAAGCAGCACGCGACGGCTCGCGCTTCGCTGCGCGATTTCCGAACAGCCACGAATCCGGCCACAACCGATACTTCAGCAGCACAAGGATCGCTTCGATCCCGTGCCACGCGCGGATCTTTTTGCCCTCGCTGATATCTCGCGGGTTGTAGCGGATGGGGACTTCGTGGATGCGGTGGCCGAGGCGCACGGCTTTGGCGGTGACTTCGGGGCAGAAGTCGAATCCGCGGCACTGGAGGTTCATCTGCCGCAGCACGTCCGTGGGGAACAGCTTGTAGCACGTCGCCTCGTCGGTGAGGTGCGTGAAGAACAAGTAATTCGCCGCCAGCGACACGACCTTGCCGCCGAGCCAGAACCGCAGGTAGTGAAAATGATTCTTCCGCGCCGCGGGGTGACGCAGGTTGCGTGAGCCGTAGACGACCTGCGCTTTGCCGGCGCGCACGGGCTTGAGCAGCGCCTCATATTCTTCCGGATAGTATTCGAGGTCCGCGTCCTGGATGATCGTGAACGGCTGCGTCGCGTGCCTGAGCCCCGCCTGAATCGCGGCGCCCTTGCCGCCGTTTTTGGCGCAGATCACGCCGATGATCCCGCGCTTCGCCTGATATTCGCGAATGATGTCGGCGGTGCGATCCTTGGAACCGTCGTCGACGACGATGACTTCCGGGCGCAGCGGCAGCGCCAGCACGCGATCGATGACTTCGGCCAGCGTGCGCTCTTCGTTATAAGCCGGAATGATCACACTCAGCATTCAAACGCTCCACGACGAACGACGACGACGATCTCGCGACGATTCATTGTAGACGACCTGCCGCGATATTCTCGACCCACGCGCGGTGCCGTAATCTCCCATAAACCGCCACCAGAAGAAACGCGCACGGCAGCACGAGCATCAGTCGCGTGGGCATCACGTATCGATAGCTGATGTACGTTACGACAAACGGCGCCCCCGCCAACAGCGCCAGCAGCAGCACCCAGCCGATGCGATATCCCAAGCGCCGTGCCGTCCACGCGCCGGCCAATCCCAGCACCAACAGCACGCCGTTGATCGCGATCTTGTCCAGGGCGTATCCGCCGACATGCCACAGCGAGGGCACCGCGCCGCTTTCCTTCGGATCGCCGAAGAACAAATAGACGAATCGATTCCAGCTTCTCCAACGGAAACTCGACGGATCGGCGTCGTAGTCGCGCACGAAGCGGCGGCCGCACTCTTCGTAGTAGGCGTTCTCGCCCAGCCGAAGCATCTGCTGGCGCTCGCTCGACGTGATTCGCGGATGGTTTACGGCGATCACCCAGCCGTAGCTCAGGGGCTGGTTCGCCAGCCACATCTCCATGTTCGTTCCGCCGCGGATAAAGAAGAGTTTCCCGAACTGGCGGTAGTTGCGGATCGTCCACGGTGTGATCATCAGCAGAAATACGAGCAGCGCGACGAACGATAGCCGCACCCGCGAAGCCCACGACGTGTCCCACACCGCCATCAGCACGATGAGCGGAAATGTGAGCGCGTAGGCCGCGTTGGTGAGCGCGAGAAGCCCGAGCCCCGCGCCCAGCAGCGCCAGCTTCGGCACCGTCGCGCGGCGCCTGGGTTCGCGGCGGATCCACAGAGCAATCACGACGACCCACGCGAAGACGGCCAGGGCGAGCAGCGTGTCCCAGTAGAAGACGGTTCGCCATACAAAGATCGGGTGCAGCGCGACGATGGCGCCCGCGACCACGCCCGTCGCCCGCGAGCGGAAGATCCACGCCCCCATTACGCACGCCGCCACCGCGACCGCGGCGAGGCACGCGGCGTTGAGCGCGAGCATCGCGTTGAGCGACGCGCGTGTCTCGACGCCGAGCACGCGGTAGACGATCGCCATCGTGTACGGATAGATCGGCGCGCACCAGCTCGTCGCGATCGCGCCGGGCGAATCGTCCAGCGGCGTGCGAAACCCGTGCCCGAGCGCCACGTGCGTCGCAATCTTCGGCTCTTCAAATAGATCCTTGTATCGCTGCGGCCCTTGCGACACGAGATACGCAAAGGACGCGAGCAGCGCCAGGAGCGCGACGAAGACAATCGCACCGGCGCCGACGTCCGCAGGTGGGACGGACGTAATCGGCGATCGATACGGCATCACCGCCGATTCGTCGATCGGCGGCGCGGCGGCTCCGGCGCGGTCGGCGCTGGGTTGTTCGGCAGCGGGTACGGTGCTCACGCGATTGGGTCTTTATCGGTGCTGATCGCACCGACCTTCAAACTTCCAACATCCGATAATCGCATCTGCGAAATCGGCGATTCCCGGCACGGTCGCAATCCGATTTTCATGAGATTCCGGCCAGTTTTCGGCGCCGCGTGTGGCCGTTCGTTCGACCGTTGGCGCCCGCGCTCTGCCGCCGTCGTGCGCTCAACTTCGCCGGACGCGAGGGCGCGGCTTCGTCATCGTCGTCGAACCATTCGTCGTGCGGATCGAACGCGGGGATCGGGATGTTGACGATGCGCATCCGCCCCACCGCGCGGTGTCGGCATCCCGGCTTGATGAAGATCGCGGTCATCGGACGCACGGGAAAGAGTTTGCCGTCCAACTCCATGTGGCCGCGGCCTTCGAGGATGAGGTAAATCTCGGTCAGCTTTTTGTGGTAATGCGTGCGCGCGTCCGCGGTGATGTCCACCATGTGCATCGTCGCCAGCTTGTTGGCCGGCGAGACGAACGCGCGGCGCGAATGGCCGCACGGGCAGCGCACGGACGGAATTTCATCGAGTTGTGCGATCGTATAATTCGCCACGAAATCTCCTCTCGCGCGCGACGCGCGTGCCACGCGTGTTACGCTACCGCCGCGACGACTTTCTTCGCGGCGTCCGTCAGATCGGACGCGGGCTGAAGCGTCGGCAGCTCGCTCTTGGCGCCCGCGAGAATCTGCCGCGCCTTGTCGACGTTCGTACCTTCGAGGCGCACGACGACGGGCACCTTGAATCCCACTTCGCGACCGGCCTTCACCAGCGCCTCGGCGATCAGATCGCACTTGGCAATCCCGCCGAAGATATTCACGAGGATGCCCTTCACTTTGTCGTCCGACAGGATGATCTTGAACGCCTCGATCGCGCCTTCGGCCGTTACGCCGCCGCCGACGTCGAGAAAGTTCGCGGGCTCGGCGCCGTGCAGCTTGATGATGTCCATCGTCGCCATCGCCAGGCCCGCGCCGTTCACGAGGCATCCGATCGTGCCGTCGAGTGCGATGTAATTGAGATTCGCCTTCTTCGCGCGAACGTCCAGCGGCTTCTCCTGCGATTCGTCCGCGAGCGCTTCGACATCCTTGTGGCGGAACAGCGCGTTGTCGTCGAAGTTGATCTTCGCGTCGATCGCGAGCAGCTGGCCGTCCTTCGTCACCACCAGCGGGTTGATCTCCGCGAGCGACGCGTCGGTCTTCATGAAGACCTTGCTCAGATTCATCATCAACTTCGCCGCTTCGCCCGCGAGCTTGTCTTTGAAGCCGAGCTTGTAGGCCAGCTCGCGCGCCTGATACGCCTGAAGTCCGAGCAACGGATGAAGCGGTTCCTTCAGCACCTTCTCCGGCGATTTCTTCGCGACCTCTTCGATCTCCACGCCGCCTTCGGCCGAGGCGATCATCGTCACGGTGTTTCGCCCGCGATCCACCGTCACGCCCAGGTAATATTCCTTCGCGATATCGACGCCCGGCGCGACCAGCAGCACCGAAACCGGCACGCCTTCGGGCCCGGTCTGCACGCTGACCATCCGATGCGTCAGCATGAACTTCGCCGCCTCCCGCGCCTCGTCCGCGGACTTCACCAGCCGCACGAATCCCGCCTTCCCGCGGCCGCCGGCATACACCTGCGCCTTCACGACGCACATCGGCGCCTTAAACTGCTTAAACGCCTCCGCAGCTTCTTCCGGCTTAAAAACGACTTCGGCCGGAGGAACGGGGATACCGCTTTCGGAAAGGATCTGACGGGCCTGATACTCGTGGATTTTCATGTCACGAGGAAGTGTAATCGCATAACGGAAACGAGACAAACACCGGCTTCCGCGGCCCAATGATCGACACCCGAACCGTCACCGGCCGTCGTGCGCTGCACTTTTCGGCACTGGACGACATCCTCGTCGACGCCGAGAGGATTTCGTCGTCCGAGCACGTACGGACGTTGGGTAATTGGTCGGCGGCGCAGATCGTGCTGCACGTGGCGATGGGAATGGAGTATTCGATCGACGGAGTGCCGTCGCGGATTCCGGCGCCGGCGCGGTGGGTGGCTCGGTTGGTGTTCAAGCGGCGATTTCTGACGCGCGGGGTGCCGCCGGGGTTTCGTGTGCCGGCGCGATCGGCCGATGCGCTGCCCGCGGCCGATGCGACGATGGAGGATGCGATCGCGCGACTGCGTTCGGCCGTCGCTCGATTGAAATCCGAATCGGCTCGCGCCCCGCATCCCGCGATCGGACGATTAACGAAAGAGGAGTGGGAGCAGTACCACTGCCGCCACGCCGAGATGCACTTCAGCTTTCTCGTGCTGCAATAGTCGCTCGAAATCGGTCGACAAAAGAGTGGCCGTCGTCATCGATGACGACGGCCACCACACCTGACTCGCGAAAGCACTCGGGCGATTTTCGATCGTTACATCGTGCGGCGCCGCCGCGCGAGAAGCAGCGCACCGGCGCCGAGCAACGCAGGCGTCGTCGGCTCGGGGAGCGCGACGGTCAGCAGCGGACGGTCGCTGAGCGTGGGCGCTTCGGCGCTCCAGATGCCGTCGTTTCGGTTCTGATCTTGAGGCCCGTCGAGGCGGAGCAGGAATCCGCCGTTCTGGCTGGGGTTGTCCACCCAGTTCGCAACGATCGCCACGCCGGCGGAGGTGAGATTGAAGACCAGTTGTGTGCCCGCCGCTTGCGCGTCGAAGGCGAGCGACGCCACCGGGGTCGCGACATAGTCCGTGCCCGGGCTGCTGAGGCCCGGCGTGCCCGCCCACGCCGTCGGAGCGGATTGGTTGAGGTTGTCCCACGTCGCGTTTGCCGGCGTCCAACCCGCGTTGGCGATGCTGATCGCGTAGAGCGACCAGGTTCCCGGGGTGCCGCCGTTGTTGTCGTGAACCGTCACTGTCAGCGACACGCCTGCCTGGATCTGCGAACCCGTGAAGCCGGTGAGATTGTCGAATCGCAGAAGCGCGCGGGTGGAATTGTTCAGTGACGATTCGCGCTCGTAGACGCCCAGGCGCTGATCGTTGGGTTGAGGCGTCTGCGGCGCGACCCCGCGGTTATCGCCTTGAACGTAGGTATCGCCGGCGCTGGTGTATCCGTCGACGCCCTGCTGAAACGTAAAGATGCCCGCCGCCAGCGACGACGACGCGCTCAAAGCCGTAACGACGACCGCGATAACAAGCCCGATAGCCTTGCGAGTGCGATTCATGATCCTTGCCTCCATTAAGTGGTTGGATTGACGTGATTCGTGTTACCGACCGCCCGCGGCCAGCCATTCGTGTTCGAAGATCGGCTCGAGCGTGGATTGTTTGGTCATGGGTTCGTTGAGTCGCTGCGCCGTGATGAGATCGACCGCGCGTCCCAGCGTGGCCGCTGCGTCAAAGCCGAGCCGCGTGACGGGAACGGCGCTGGCCGGCGGCAACGGGTAGTTGCACATCGCAACCACTTCAACGTCGTGCGGCACGCGCACGCCCGCGAGCGACATGCCCTGCGTCGCGGCCTCGACGAGGTTGTCATCGACGATGATCAGCGCGTCGGGCCGGCGGCGGTTGTGCTCGTGGAACAGCAGATGCGCCGCGTTGCGCATCCCAAACCCTCCCGCCGCGGGCTCGAAGAAGAGTTGCCAGTACGGCTCGGTGTGCATCCCGTGCTCGTGGACGATATCCGGCAGCGCGTCCATCGGCCCGGGCCCGCCCGTCGGCGGCGGCAACGCGACTACCGCGAGATTCTTCCGTCCGCGGGCACGCAGGTGGGCGATCGCGCGGCGCAGCCACAGGTCCGAGCTCGATTCGATGCACGCCACGTGCGGGAATAGTTGCCGCGAGCCGACGGTGACGCGCGGGATGCCCGGTTCGTCGAGAACGGGCGTTCCCTGAAGCTCGAACGGCGGCATCGTGAAGAACATCCCGCCGAGGCGCCCGCTGCGCATGTCGCGCAGGAGCATCTGATAATTCTCGGAATCCGTGTGACCGCCTTCGAGCGGATAGGTGGGGAAGCGGTCGTGCGTACGGCGCTCCCGTCGACGCGCTTCTTCGAGCATCGCCAGGTGATAGCGCGACGGCGGGACGTCGGGGCGGCGCAATTCCATCACGACCATCGCGAACTGGTGCAGGTGCGGCGGGTGCGGGACGACGACGGTCCCCCCGCGGCCGCGCGGGACGACGAACCCGCTGCTGCGCAGCGCGTGCAGCGCCGATTGAACCGTGTCGTTCGACGCGTTGAAGCGCGCCTTGAGCTTGGCCTGGGTGGGCAATCGCTCCCCCGGCTTGATCGTGCCCGCGACGATGCGCGAGCGGAGAAATGAAACAAGCTGATCGCGCCGCGCCGCGCTACGCCCGACGGGCGCCACGACCTCGGCGATTCCGACTTGGGTGCGTTTGGAAGTGGGGTGATTTCGTTTCACCGATTCTCCAATTAATTCTCCGGTATATTATTTCTCAAATCGGAGAATGCAATGAAAAAATCGGTGGCGTTCGAATTCTCATTGAATTATCGAACCGTGCGAATGTCATGGACGTAACACGCTCACCATGACCGACGTATCCGCACCACGTTCGATCCATAACTCGTTCGTTCAAAACATCTTGCTCGATCCGTCCCTCGGGGCGCGCGAGCGCACGCTGCCCGCGGGCACCGTCCTTTACGAGGCCGCGAGCCCGGCGCAGCACGTGCACTTTGTGCACCGCGGGCAGGTTCGCGTTTACCAGTCCGCTCCGGACGGTTCGACGCGCCTCGTTGAGATCCTTGGCCCCGGCGAATGGTGCGGTACCGCCGCGCTGGCGCAGTTCCCGACTCACGGGACGCGCGCCGTCGCCGTCACCGCGTCGGTCGTCACGCAAGTGCCCGCGGAGCGATTCCTCGAGCAGTTGGCGCGCGACGCCCGCGCATCCGTCGAATTGATTCAGCAGCTCGCAGGGAAGGTGAAGGCGGCGCGCGAAGAGGCCGCGCTGCTCGTGTTCGACGATTGCCACAATCGTTTGGTGAAGACGCTCGTGCGGTTCAGCCGCTCGGCCGCGGCGACGCCGTCGGACGATGGCGTCGTGCTGCGGATCACCCACCAGCAGCTCGCGCAAGCCGTCGGCGTCGCGCGTGAAACCGTAAGCCTCGCGCTCACGCAGCTCCGCGAGAAGAACCTGCTCCGCACGGGGCGGAATCAGTTGATGTTCAACCCGGACGTGCTCCGCCGGTTCGAGAGCGCCCAATCGGCGCGCGAAGACGAGCCGCGAGCGGCGCAATCCGTCGCCTGAGTTTCACTCGGGTATCACAACCAGCGGGCGGGGACCTTTGCTACGCGGCTGGGATGTACGTCCAGCCGTGTTGCATTTTGTGGGAGGACTGAGAACTGAGTGCTGAAGACTGAGTGGAAGACCTCGCGACCGCCGGCATTTTCTCAATCCTTGATCCTTTTCACACGTTCACCTTCGGCGCGGACATCGAGATCCGATTCCGCCCCGCGGCCTTCGACTCGTAGAGTGCCGCGTCGGCTAGGGCGACGAGTTGATCGGCGCCCACCGGTTGATTCGCGCACAGCGAGCCGACGCCGATCGACATCGTCACGCCTTCGTTGCGCCGCAGGATGATCGCCGATGCCGTGCGGAACTCGTCTCGAATACGGCCGACGATCGCGACCGCTTCGTCGCTGCTGGCGTGCGGGAGCAGCAGGACGAACTCGTCCCCGCCGTACCGCGCCGCCACGTCCATTCGTCGCATGTTCGTCGAGATGCATTTGCCCGCCAGGACGAGCAACTGATCGCCGAGCTGGTGGCCAAACGTGTCGTTGAGCTGCTTGTAACCGTCGAGATCGATCATCACGCACGAGAGGTCTTTCTCGTAGCGCTGAGCCTCGTCGAACAGCTGATCGAGCACCTTGCTGAAATGCCGCCGGTTGTACAACCCGGTGAGCGGATCCGTCGCGGCCATTTGCTCGACTTGCTTGAGGGCCTTTTCGAGCTGCGCGTTCTTTTCTTCCAGCTGGTGCTGAAGCGCTTCCTTCTCGCGCTTCATCTTCACCACCGCCAGGTTCTTTTCGATCACCAGCGGAATGGTGAACAGGTAATCGCCGAGCTTCACGACGTAATCGACGGCGCCCTTGCGCACGGCTTCGGCGGCGATCGTGCCGACGTTTTCGCCGGTGACCATGATCATCGGCGTGGTGCAGCGGGCGCGCACTTCGTCCAGCAGCTCCATGCCGGTGCCGTCGGGCAGGTTGTAGTCCGAAAGGATGAGATCAAACGACGCGAGATCCTCCGCCAGCGCGGCGCGGCGGCTGTCGACGCCGACAACGGTGCCGGCGCCGAAACGATCTTCCAGCGTCTCCCGAATCAGCTCGCGCTGATCGGTATCGTCTTCGATGATGAGCAGTTTCAACTTTTCCACGTCCCGATTCTTTCCAGCCGCTGTCAGATGCCCCGATCGTCGAGGCGTCCCCCGGCAGCTAAACACATACGATACGGGAACGACTCCGACAAAAGGCCCGTTACAACCGTCATACGCCCTACCGCCGACACGCCTCCGCCGGCAGGTGATGATCCGGGTATTGATGAATCGTCAGCCAGTAGTTCGTGCTCGCGAGCACCGTCCGCAAAAATTGCTCGGCGTTGGCCGGCTTGATCGTGTAGCTGTTCGCGCCGTTCGCCGCGGCGAGCTTCATCTGCGCTTCGTCGCTCACGCCGGTCATCATGACGATCGGGATATCGCGCAGCGCCGGGTTGGAGCGGATGCGCCGCAGGGCCTCCTGGCCGTCCATGCCGGGCATCTCGATGTCGAGATAGATCAGCCCGGGGCGCGGGGCGTCTTTGAAGGCGTCTTCCTTGTTGAGGAACGCCAGCGCCTCGGCGCCGTTATGCACCTCGAAGATCGAGTTGCTCACCTTGCATTCGGTGATGGCGTCGCGGATCAGCATGCGGCAGTCGGCGTCGTCGTCGACGAGCAGGATGGTGATCGGCTTATTGTCGCCGCTGAGCATCATCATGCCCTGCTCTTTCGGCTCGGCTGATGCCTTTGCAGCCGCCGACGTGTTGGCGCCGGCTGGTTTCCGATCCTTATGAATTGGAGCTACCATGTGCACTCCCTTCGGCTCTCGCACTTCACCTTGTCACCTAGACTCCCGAAGCAGCCGACGTCGTCGCCAGCGCCTCGGCGGTTGATTCGTTCTCATTCGTTTCGTCGTCTTCGCGTTTTGCCTCAGTCCGCGGTTGTTGATAGCGCGCGACGGACGGCACGTGTTGTCCGTTGATCGTGAACTTGAACGTGCTTCCCTCGCCCAGCTTGCTCTCGACCCAGATCGTGCCGGAATACGTTTCGATGATGCTCTTCACGCTCGCGAGGCCCACTCCCTTGCCCGCGACGCTCTGCACGGCCGAGCTCTTTCCGCGGCGGAAGACGAAGAACACTTTGTCGATGTCCTCGGGGTCGATCCCGATGCCGGTGTCGCGGACGTAAAACTCGGCTTCGTTCGGACGCACTGTGCAGCCGATATGAATCTGCTTGATCGGCTTCCCCGAGTCGCCCATGTATTTGATCGCGTTGTCGATGAGATTCTGGAACACCTGCCGCAATCGCGGGCGCTCGCACGTGAGCGCGGGCAGCGTGGTGTCGACGATCAGCTTGATCCCCTTGCTGCGCAGGTCTTCCTCGAACACGCCGCCGATTTCCTTGATCAGCGCCGCGACGTCCACGTGTTCCATCTTCTGCCGCCGCGTCTTGATGCGCGACAGCTCGAGCAGCTCGGCGATCAGGTCCGTCTCCACCTCGACGTTCTTCTGGATGCGCTCCAGGCGATGAATCACGTCCTCGTCGAACTTTTCGCGATTCTTCAGCAGGAGCATCGTGGCCATGCCGCTGATGTTGCGCAGCGGCGCGTTCAAATCGTGCGACACGGCGCGGAGGAAGTCTTCCTTCTCCGCGATCTCGCTGCTGAGGCGCTTGTTGGCCGTTTCGAGCTGCGCGGTGCGCTGAAGCACTTTGGCTTCGAGGTCTTCGTTGGCCTTTTCGAGATCTTCCTGCTGGCTCTTCACCTGGCGCGCCATCTCGTTGAACGATCTCGCGAGCATGCCGATCTGGTCGGGCCGGTGGATCGCGACCTGCGCGTCGAGATCGCCGCCGGCGATCTTCTCCGTCGCGTCGACGAGCTGTCGAATCGGGCTAAACACGCGATGCACCAGCGCGTACGCCAGCGGCACGCTACAGATCACGATGATGCACCCGATGCCGGTCGCGTAGAAATTGATTCGCTTGAGTTGCGCCTGCTCGCGCACCTGCGACATGCCGACGGCGACGTATCCGATCAGCCGGCTGCCGGGGGTGATGTCGGTGGCCTCGGCGCCCTTGGGCGACGTCGGCCGATTCGACGCGATTCCGGATGGCGCGACGACGGGCGCGATCACTTCGACGAATTCGCCGAAGAGCGGCGAGGTCTGCTGACGCACCTGCATCAACCCCTGCGTGCCACCGGAGTTTCCGAGCGACGCCTGCGACCAGTCAAAATCCGGATCGCGGCTGGCCCACGTGATCGGCGCCGCGTTGGCGTCGAGGAACGCGACGAACAGCAGGTTGCGGCTCTTGATCAGGTCTTGTCCGATGCGATACAGCTCGTCCTTGTGCCCCGCGGAGAGCGCGGGCTTGCTGGCCAGCGACAGCGCGTAAGACATCTGCCGCGCCTGTTCGCCCATCATGTCCGCAAGGCTCGCGCTGCTCTGCGAGATAAAGATCCAGCAGCTCCCACCCAACCCCGCGGCGAGCAGCACGAAAAAGCACAGCACCAGCTTGCCTTGCAAGCCGATCCGCGCCGACGTGCGGCGATACCACGGGGCGGCCTCCTCCCAGGAGCGCACCGCGTCGTGGTATTCGGGGTTGTCTAAGGTCGTAGAGCGCATGCGCAACGATGACAACGAACGCGCGGACTATTCCGCTCGTTTTTCATCGACGGCATGAAGGAGAGGGTTAATATTCGCCGGGGTGAATCCGAACGCATGGCGTACGGATTCCAGCCGGTTGCAACGTCCGAGAATTAATTTGAAATTGCCGTGAGCTTGCTTTTAGCGTGCGGCCTGGCGGATCAGCGCGAATCGTGGAGATCCATGTCCACGAGATCTTCAGCGATGTGCTGAGACGGATCGATCGCGGTGTGCGGTTCATCGCCGTCGGTCATTTCCTGGGCAGAAATGCCGCCGTCGTCGTTTTCCTCGACGTGCTCTATCGCGATCGGAGAGTCGTCAACCGGCTCGATTTCGTCTTCCTGGATCTGCTCGGGAGCAGCTTCTTCGGCTTCGACTTCAACGTGCTCTTCGACCGCTTCCAGTTCGGTGAGCTCCTCGGCTGCAGGCTCTTCGGCGGATTCGAGGTCGACGAGCTCGTCGGATTCGGCCGCAGGCGCGGCTTCTTCCGCGGCGACTTCTTCGAGCGGTTCCAGTTCGGCGACTTCCTCCGTCGCCTCTTCAACCGGCTCGAGTTCTGCGATCTCTTCGGTCGCTTCTTCGACCGGTTCGAGTTCGGCCACTTCCTCGGTCGCCTCTTCCACCGGCTCGATCTCGGCGACTTCTTCCGTCGCTTCCTCAACCGGTTCGAGCTCGGCCACCTCGTCCACGGTTTCTTCGACCGGTTCGAGCTCGGCGATTTCTTCTTCGGCGCTCTGTGCGTCGTCGGCCTGCAAGGCTTCGATGTCGTCGGACGCATGGCCCGGCGCGGATTGCTCCTGCACGTCGGTGATGACCGACGCCATCTCGCCCAGGCGATCCTCTCCGCCGCCGCCTTGCGAGACATAGTCCGCCGGCACCGCGCTGAACGTCGCCGCGGCGTCGCTGGAGGCCGGCTGGAGCTGATCGTCCGCGGGGACACCGTTGATTTGCACGGTGAACGAAACAGGCCCCACCGTCAGCACGTCGCCCGGCTGAAGTTCAGCCTCACGGACGCGGGTGCCGTTGTGGAAGGATCCGTTGGAGCTGCCGAGGTCTTCCATTCGCAAGGCGTCGCCGTCTTTGACGAGGCGGCAGTGCTTGCGGGAGACTTCGCCCAGCGGGATGCGCAGGTCGCAGTCTTCACGTCGCCCGATGACGGTGACTTCGCGGGTCACCGAAAAGCTTCGGCGTTGACCATCGGGGCGGAACATGACCAGCACAACCTGCATCGTGGCCTCGGTCTGGGACGGGTTAACGGGACGCGTGGCCGGCGCTCACCATCGAGCGTCGCCGCGCGCGATAAGTTAGCGTCCGTACGTTATTTCAACAAGCGATATTTAGGCCGGCCTTTCGGGCGACTGAATAGGATTGTATAGCGGTACAATCAAGCGTGTCATCCGGTACTTCGACCAACCTCGCGGTCTCGCCCACGGCGGTCCCGGCCGTTCGCGTGCCGGGGCTTTACGTGCACGTACCGTTCTGCTTCCACAAGTGCCATTACTGCGATTTTTACAGCATCACGCGACAGTCGCCCGAGCGCATGGGCCGATTCGTCGACCTGTTGCTGATCGAAGCCGATTCATGGGTTTGTAACGAACCCCACACTCCGACGGTATCGCCGGAGACGGTCTTCTTCGGCGGCGGAACTCCGAGCCTTCTGCCAATCGACCAGATGCGCCGATTGATCCGCGGGCTGAAAGAACGATTCGATTTCGGGCGGCTGAACGAGTGGACCGTCGAAATAAACCCCGCGACGGCGAATCTGGAATTTTGCCGGATGCTGCGCGACGAGGGCGTCGATCGCCTCAGCTTCGGCGCCCAGAGCTTTAATCGTGGCGAACTCGTGACACTCGAGCGGCATCACGATCCCGACGACGTCCCCCGCAGTGTCGAAATTGCGCGCGCCGCAGGCTTCTCACGGATCAATGTCGATCTGATATACGCGATCCCCGGGCAGACGCTCGCGGACTGGTCGCATTCCCTCGAACGCGCCATCTCGCTCGATACGCCGCACGTGTCGTGTTACGCGCTGACGTACGAGCCCAACACGCCGATGGCCGTTCGCAAGCGTCTCGGACTCTTCCAACCGATCGCGGACGAGTTGGAGATCGAAATGATGCGCCACGCGCGTCGCCGACTCGCCGAAGCCAATCGCAACGCGTACGAGATCAGCAACTATGCAGTCGCCGGGGAGGAATGTCGCCACAATCTTCTCTACTGGACGGGCGGAAGTTATATCGGACTCGGCCCCTCCGCCGCCTCGCACGTCGAAGGCACGCGTTGGAAGAATCGCGCCCACCTCGGCGAGTGGGAATCGACCATAGCCGCAGGCAAACTGCCTGCGGAGGCCACGGAAGTATTAACGTCTCCCCAGCGCGCCGGCGAACTCACGATGCTCCTGCTCCGGCTAACGCGCGGGTTAAACTTTGACGACTATGCCGCCCGCACCGGCTTCGACGCGCGGGCAATTTATTCCGATCAAATCGAAGAACTCTCCCGCCAAGGTTTCCTGGACGTCGACAATCGCGGTTTTCGACTCACAGAACAGGGTCTCCCTCTCGCCGACGCGATCGCCGGTCGCTTCCTGAACCCTGAACCCTGACCCCCGAACCCTCCCCGCTCCTCCTAAACGACGCGACCCGCGCCGTCGATACTCCCCACAGAAGATGGCAGGGTTGGCCGAAACGTTTTTGTCGGACGCAGCTTCGCCGCTTCACCCGGTTTGACCAGTCGCGCTACGAATCGTAGGTCAACCTCCGGGTACTGGGAGAGAGAGAAGATGCTCGGGTTCGTACAAAACTGGCTTGGCCCCCGCGCCAACCCGATCGGGGTCGACTTCGGCACCGACGCGTTGCGGCTGGCGCAGGTTCAGCTCGCGGGCAACGAGTACAAGCTCGTGGCCGCGGCGACTGCGGACGTGCCGCCGCACGTGCGGCACGACGTCGCGGCGCGGATGAACTTCTTCGTCGAGACGACCCGCGATCTTCTCGCCCAAGGCAATTTCCGCGGACGCCAAGCCGTCCTCGCCCTTCCCGCGGCGTCGATGTTCATCCAACATCTGCGACTCCCCAAGACCGATGACGACACATTGCGAAAATCCCTCCCTTGGGAAGCTCGCGGAAAGCTGCCGATCGATCCGTCGCACGCGCTGCTGCGGCATCTGGTCGCCGGCGACATCTACCAGGATCAGGAACCGAAGCACGAAGTGATCGTCATGGCCGCGCACAAGGAGCTGGTCAACCAGTTCCTCGCGGTCGCGGCCAAGGCGCGGCTGGACGTGATCGGGATGAACGTCGAACCCAAGTCGCTGATCGACTGTTTCTCCCACGTCTACCGCCGCAAGACCGACGCGGACGTCACCAATTGTTTCGTGGACATCGGCTGCGCCGGCACGCGCGCCATCATCGCCCGCGGACAGCAGATCTTGTTCGCGCGGGTGATCGGTGTCGGTGGAGATCACTTCACCCGCGCGGTCGCGCAACACCTGGGGATCGGCGCGGAAGACGCGAAGGTGCTGCGGGTGAAGCTGGCGCACCTCCAGCCCACGCTCGACGAACCTCGCCAGCGGCAGGACGTCGCCAACACTCCCTCGCCGACGGCCAAACCGGAAGAATCGATGGAACAAGCCTTCCCGCTCCTCGGCGTTGCGCTTAAAGCGCGCGAGGCCGAGGACGGGAAGGCACAAGCAACGACCGCGGTGGCGGAGCTTCCGGCACAGGCGCCGACACCGGCGCGCGTCACGAAGGGTGCGCTGCCGGAAGACCCGCAGCAGCAGCTGCGCGTGGTCGAGCAGGCGTGCCGCGAGCCGCTTAACAAGCTGATCGAAGAGCTGTCGTGGTGCCGGCGGTATCACGAGGCGACGTTCCCGAACATCCCCGTCGACCGCCTGATCTTCGTCGGCGGCGAAGCGCGGCAGCGCGGCTTGTGCCAGCACATCGCCCGCGAAATGGGCTTGGCGGCGCAGGTGGGCGATCCGCTGGTGCGGATGGGACGGATCAGCGAGATCGGTGTCGAGAGCGGTATCGACCGCCGCCAGCCGCAGCCCGGCTGGGCGGTCGCGATCGGGTTGAGCATGGGTCCACAGGCGGGCGGCGCGGCTCTCGCGAGCGGCGCGTCGGTCGCGGCGGCCAAGTCGGAGACCAAGTAATGGCATCCCCCAATCAACTCAGCTTCCTTCCCGACGATTACCTCGAGCGCAAGGCGCAGCGGCGCACCAACGTCATCTGCGCGGGCCTGTTCATCGTCGTGATGATCGCTATCGGGTCGGCGTTTTCGATCACTGAGCGCTCGATGAAGCAAATCGAAGCGCAACACGTCGCGGTCGAGCAGGAATACACCGAGGCGGCCAAGCGCATCGAGCAAGTGCAGCGGATGCAGGACAAACAGCGCACGATGGCCCACCAGGCCGAGCTCACCGCGTCGCTGCTCGAAAAAGTCCCTCGCAGCTTTCTGCTCGCGGACATCACCAATTCGATGCCGTCGGGCGTGTCGCTCCTGGATTTCACGATGGACACGCGCACCGAGATGATCCCGGTGAAGCAGGAGAAGAAGAACACGATCTCCGCGCCCGATCCGGCCAACCCCCCGCCGCCGCCGCAGATGCAGCGCGTCAGCAACGTCACGATGAAGATGACGGGCATCGCGGGCACCGACGTACAGGTGGCGCAGTTCATCACCAAGCTCAATCAATCGCGCCTGCTCAAAGACGTGAACCTGCTCATCAGTGACGAGCACGTGCAGGACGGCGAGAAGATGCGGCGGTTCCAGATCGAGGCGACGCTCGACCCCAAGGCGGAAATCACCCCGAGTGAAAAAGCCGCCGCGGCGACGCCCACCCGGACCGTCAGCGTGGAACTGGAGGAACGATGAAATTCGGCGCGCGCGAGCTGCTGTTTCTGTGCGTAATGCTCGGCCTGCTCGGCTGCACTTACGTGTTCGTCTTCAACAAGGCGAATGCCAAGCGTCAGGCCCTGCGCGACGAGATCCAACAGAAGCAGACGGAACTCAACAACCTCCGCCAATCGACCGCGGGCGTGGAGGACCTGAACAAGAAGATCGTCGAGCTCCAGCAGGCGATCACGTTCTTCGAGAGCAAGCTGCCGCAGGAAAAAGAGGTCGACAAGATCCTGGCGCAGGTCTCGAAGATGGCCGAGGCCAACAGCCTGGTGTGCAAAACGGTGAAGCCGCTCAAGCCCGAGCGATCGTCGAGCTACCGCGAGCAGCCGATCCAGCTGAGCCTCGAGGGCGATTTCAACGGGTTCTATTCGTTCCTGCTGCAACTCGAGAAACTGCCGCGCATCACGCGCGTCACGCAGATGAACCTCGCAAAGATCAACGGGCACGACGGGGAGATGACGGCGCAAATCACGCTCAGCATCTTCTTCGAGCCCGATACCGGATCGACAACGATGCGCAACGCGACCGCAAGCGTGCAATAGGCATGCAATAAGCGAGTGGAGACTCGCTTTGGAGTGTGAGAGATGAGCGACGAACTAGACAATCTGAACGAAACTACCGCGGACGAATCAAGCGAGGGCGTTGGCGACGGCGCCGGGGATTTGAGCGACGCGCTGGGCGAAGGCGCCGACGACGGCGAGTTCGTCATCAGCGAATCCAAGCCCGCGGCCAATCGTGGATCGCTGGTGCTCTTCGGGCTCGTGCTCGCGGGCGTCGGGCTAACGTATCTGATGTTCCTGCGAACCGGCCCCAAGGCCGCCGACGCCGCGGCGCTTCAGCAGAACCAGCAAGCCAGCCAGACGATCAGCACGTTCCTCAATGACGGCAACGCCAACATCAAGTTGATGGAGTCGATGCTGAAGAACACGAAGAAGGTCGTCGAGCAGTTCCTCAACTATCCGAACATGACGCAGGTCCCGCTCAGCGACCTGAAGACCAACCCCTTCCGCTTCGCCCCCCAGAAGGCCGCGGGCGAAACCGAATCCGAAGCGATCACCCGCAAGCGCCGCGAAGAAGAACGCCTCGCGACGCTCAAGGCGGTGCAGGGACTGCAACTGCAATCCGTGATGCACGGCGAGGCGCGCAAGGCGTGCATGATCAACAACACGCTCGTTCAGGAAGGCCAGGCCATCGAAGGCTTCACGATCGAAAAGATCAACCCGCAAGGGATCATCGTGAAGAGCGGCGTGTATCGGTTTGAACTCAAGATGCAGAAATGAAGAGAGTTGCCAGTTGCGAGTTGCCAGTTGCCAGTAAAAGGCGATCGGCTTCTTCACTGGCAACTGGCAACTAACAACTGGCAACAAATTCATGTTCGGACGCCGTACATCTTCTGATCCTGCCGCCGTCGCGGAAGACGATTCGCGATTGGCGCAGATTCTTGACGCGCCGGATGGCGATGAGATCGCCGAAGAGCAGCCGCTGTGGGCGCCGTCGCAGGACAAGGCGCGCAAGAGCGTCGAACGTCTGCTGCTGGATCGCGGGCACATTTCCGAGGAGCAGCTCGCGCAAGCGAAGCAGGTGCAGGCGCAAACGCCGGGCAAGACCATCGCCCAGATCCTGCTCACGATGAATGCCGCCAGCGAAGCGCAGATCCTTCACGCGCTGGCCGAGACGATGGGGCTGCGCTTCGAAGCGCCCGACAAGGCGTCGGTCGAAACGCAGGCCTTCGAATCCCTTCCCGCGGACTACATTCGCAAGCACAACGTCGTCCCGCTGCGCCACGACGGCCGCGCGCTCGTCGTCGGCATGGTCGATCCCGCGAACGTCTTCCTCGTGGACGAGGTGAAGCGCAAGACCAAGCGCGATGTCAAAGTCGTCGTCATTACGTCGGCCGACGTGAACCGCGTGGTCGAGCAGATGACCAGCGGCGCGTCCGACGTGAAGGTCGACGAGATCATCAAGGACATGGCGGAGGACGACGTCCAACTCGTCAAGGAAGCCGAGAAGGACGACGTCACAGACCTCGAAAAGATGGGCTCGGAATCGCCCGTCATCCGCTTCGTCAATTACCTGATCTTCGACGCCATCAAGCAGTCCGCAAGCGACATCCACATCGAGCCGAAGGAAAAGGCTCTGAAGATTCGCTACCGCATCGACGGCGTCCTGTTCGAAGCCATGAACCCGCCGCAAGGCATGCACGCGGCGATCGTGTCGCGTCTGAAGATCATGGCGAACCTCGACATCTCCGAGCGACGCCTGCCGCAGGACGGCCGCATCCGCGCGATGGTGCACGGCCGCAAGGTCGATCTGCGCATGAGCACCTTGCCGACGGCGCACGGCGAGAAGTGCGTAATCCGAATTCTGGACAACCGCTCGATCAACGTTCCGCTGGAAGATCTTGGATTCGGCGAAGACGCGCTGACGATCTGGAAGAAGCAGATCGATCAGCCGCACGGCATCGTGCTCGTCACCGGGCCGACGGGATCGGGCAAAACGACGACGCTGTATTCGTCACTGCGCGTGATGGACGGCAACAAGCTGAACATCAGCACCGTCGAAGACCCGATCGAATATCACCTCGGGCAGGCGAACCAGGTGCAGGTGCACGAGAAGATCGGCATGACTTTCAGCGCCGCGCTCCGCTCGCTGCTGCGCCAGGACCCCGATGTCGTGATGCTCGGCGAAATTCGCGACGCAGAAACGGCGCGCATCGCGGTGCAGGCTTCGCTCACGGGTCACCTGGTGCTTTCGACGCTGCACACGAACGACGCGCCCGGATCGATCACGCGATTGATCAACATCGGCGTTGAGCCGTATCTGATCAGCTCCGCGGTCAATGCGATTCTCGCGCAGCGGTTGGTTCGAAAAATCTGTCCGCAGTGCAAAGAGGAATACAAGCCGTCGGACGAGATGAAGGAGTTCTTGGCGCTCCAAGGCTTCGGCGATCGCGCCAGCTTCCACGGCAAGGGCTGCGACAAGTGCCGCAAGACGGGCTACACCGGCCGTTTGGGCATCTATGAGTTATTGGTCATGGACGACAGCCTCCGCGACCTGGTCACCAGCAACCCGGATGTGACCCAGCTGAGAAAACTGTGCCGCGAACGCGGATTGGTGACGTTGCGCGAAGACGGCTTCCACAAGGTCATGAAGGGCCTCACGACCGTCGATGAAATCCTGAGGGTCACCGAAAGCGCGGTCTAAGAGAACACCATGAGCATCCTCAACGACATCCTCCGCAACGCGGTCCAAGCCAAGGCCTCCGACGTTCACATCAACGTCGGCGCCCCGCCGCTGTTCCGCGTGCACACGGTCGTCTCCCCGAGCGACTTTCCCATCGTCACGCCCGAAGGCGCGACGCGGCTGCTGAAGGAGATGATCAACGATAAGCGCATGGCCGAGTTCGAAGAGAAGCGCGACGCGGACTTCTCCTACGAAATTCCCGGCCTCGGACGTTTCCGCGTGAACGCGCACTACCAGCGGAACACCGTCGCGCTGGCGTTTCGAACGATCAACGACAAGATCCGGCCGATCGAGCAGCTATTCCTGCCGGAGATCGTCAGCAAGCTGACGTTCCTCCCCCGAGGTTTGATCCTCGTCACCGGCCCGACGGGCTCCGGTAAATCGACGACGCTCGCCGCCATGATCGATGCGATCAACCGCCGCGAGCAGGGTCACATCATCACGATGGAAGACCCGATCGAATACGCGTTCGTCAGCAACAAGAGCGCGATCGAGCAGCGCGAAGTGGGCAGCGACGTCCCGACGTTCGCCAGCGGTTTGAAGCACGCGTTGCGTCAGGACCCGGACGTCATCCTGGTCGGCGAAATGCGCGACCTCGAAACAACCAGCGCCGCGATCACGGCAGCGGAAACCGGCCACCTGGTGTTCAGCACGCTGCACACCGTGAACGCGCCGCAGACGATCGAACGCATCATCGACATCTACCCGAGCGACGAGCAGAACCAGATCCGCTCGATGCTCGCGAACACGCTGCAGGCGGTGATCTCACAGACGCTGTTCAAGCGCAGCGACGAGCCCGGCATGATCCCCGGCGTCGAGATCATGCTCTGCACGCCCGCGGTGCGCAACTGCATCCGCGAGAACCGAATCTTCGAAATCCCCAACATCATCGCGACGAGCCGCGCGCTGGGGATGCAGAGCTTGGACGACTCGATCAAGCAGCTCTACGTCAACGGCTACATCAGCCGCGAAGACGCGGTGGCGCAAGCGGCGCATCCGGAGAAACTCGAGAGGGCTTTGGTCGCGTAACGTAGGGGCGACGCTTGCGTCGCCCGGAATACGCACTTGATGGGAAGGAGGGCGACGCGAGCGTCGCCCCTACGAGGATGCCTAGCTATCGCTACGAATCCAAATCTCCCGCCGGCAAGGTAACCTCCGGCGTGCTGAGCGCCGCGAACCTCGCCGCGGCGTCGAAGCAGCTGCGCGATCGCGGAGAATACATCCTCGCGCTTGCCCCCGTGGATGACGCCAAGAAAAAGAAGGGCGCCTTCAGCATCAACGTCTCATTTGGCCCCAGCGCCAAGGACGTCCACAACTTCACCAGCCAGCTCGCGGTGATGATCCGCGCCGGCATCAGCATCCGCGCCGCGATCGAAGGCATCGCGGATCAGGTGGAGAATCCGAAGTTCAAGTCGATGCTCCAGCAGATGAAGAAGGACGTCGAAGCCGGCAAACAATTTTCCGACGCCCTGCTGCGCTATCCGAAAGTCTTCAGCCCGCTGTACATCAACATGGTGAAGGCGTCGGAGCTTTCCGGCGGATTCAGCAAGATGCTCGACCGCATCGCGGTGTATCTTGCGCAGCAGATCGAAACGGTGAGCATGGTTCGTGGCGCGATGATCTATCCCGGCATCATCGGAACGATGGCGGTCGGCACCACGATCTTTCTTCTGACGTTCGTCTTGCCGCGATTCATGCTGATCTTCAAGGGCAAGGAAGCCGCCCTGCCGCTGCCGACGAAGCTGCTGCTCGCCCTCAGCAACTTCATGGTCAACTACTGGTACATCCTCCTCGCCGCCGCGATCGCGGGCGTATGGGGGATCGTGCTGCTCCTCCGCACGGATCAGGGCCGATTGTGGTTTGATAAATCGAAGCTGACGATCCCGCTGTTCAAGAAGCTCTTCCGCGCGCTCTACATCAGCCGCTCGCTGCACACGATGGGCCAGCTGATCAACGCCGGCGTGCCGATGCTCGACACGATCGCGATCACCGCGGAGATCAGCGGCAACACGCTGTATCGCCGCATGTGGCGCGCGGTCTATAGCTCGGTGAAGCAGGGCAAAAAGATCTCCCAGCCGCTCACCAAGAGCACGCTGCTTCCCCGATCGGTCGTGCAGATGATCAGCGCCGGCGAAGAATCCGGCAAACTCGGCGAAGTGCTCGACGAAGTCAGCGACTTCTACAGCCGCGAACTCAAAGCCGTCATCAAGAGCGTCACCGCGATGATCGAGCCGCTGATGATCTGCGTCATGGGCGGCCTGGTCGGATTTATCGCGATGAGCATCATTCTCCCCATCTTCAAGCTCAGCCAGCTCGTCAAATAGCCCGTTATTTCGCACATGAGAAGTGGCCAACTGCTTGCCTCGGTTTCGGATGTATCCGATATCGAAGAGTGATGACTGCGCACAGGCGCAACCTCTTTCCGAGACGACCACGCTTTCGCGGGTTCACGCTGCTCGAGGCGATGCTCGCGACCGTGATTATCGGACTTGGTGTCGTCGCCATGTGCCAGCTGCTGGCGACGGGCACGATGTCGAATCTCGAGGGCGCCGACCTCACCACGGGCGTCAACCTGGCCCGCAACGTTCGCGAGAAGTGCCTCAACATCAAGTTCGCGAATATGCCCGCGCTCAACGGCACCACCTACAACCCCGCGATCGACAGCACGGGCGCCGCGGTCAGCGGCATCAGCAACTGGACTCAATCGCTCGCGGTCACCGCGGTCGATCCGAATCGATTGACGCTGGCGATCACCGATCCTTCGCCCGACGCGATTCGCGCCACCGTCACCGTCAATCACAACGGGAGGAAAGTTTGCGACCTGAGTTGGTACATGTTCCAGCCGACGCCGTAAGTGGAGAAGTGGCACACAAGCACACGCGAGGTTTGCCATGAAGAGCCCACTGCATCACGTTCGCCATCGTCGCCATCGCGGCGTTACCGCGGTGCTGGCGATGATGTACCTGTGCCTGTTCTCCGTGCTCGCCATCGGCTTCTATGCCGCGACGACGACGGCGTCACAGGTGGTCGCCAACGACCAGCGCGTCTCCCGCGCGTTTTGCGGTGCCGAATCCGGCATGGATTTCATGCGCTACCAGCTCTCGCGCGTGACGATTCCGCCCGGCACCGCGCCGGACAACGTCGTCAACGCACTGTACGCCGATCTTCAATTGCAGTTAGACGCGACGACGAACATCAGCGGCCACTCGATCACCAAGGTGGGCAACACGATCTACGTCCCGGGCGGCACGAACACGATCTCGCTGGATTCCTCGGGTGAATCGCGGTTCCAGGCGACGATCACCGACTGGGCGGGCGAGATCGTGGTGAAGGTGCAAGGCTACAGCGGAAACGTCACGACGATCGGCCGCGCGATCACCATGGACTTCAGCCGCAAGCAGCACGCCGCGGACGTGTTCGACTACGCGGTCGCTTCCAAGGGCCAGGTGAAAATCACCAAGGGCGCCGTCACCGCGGTCGCGGGGGTGAATGCTTCGATCGCGACGATGATGTCGGCGCAGGTGGTCGCGGGTTCAGTGACGGTCAGCGGCGGCACAGTCGGCGGCGATCTGAACGTCGTCGACGGCGCCACCGCGAGCGTCGGCGGCGGCAGCGTCGGCGGATCGACCAACACCGCGGACATTCTCGCCAACCACGTGCACACCGTGGACACGCCGGAATTTCCGACGATCGACACGACCGTCTACAAGCAGTACGCGACGAACGTCTACAGTTCGAGCAAAAGCACGCAGCAGAACATCAAAATCCCGGCGGGGACAAATCCAAAGTTCAATGGCGGCGACACGGTTCAGGGCATCATGTACATCGAATCGCCCAACACGGTAACGTTCCGCGGGAACTTCAACCTGCAGGGATTCATCGTGTTCGAGAACTCCGGCGACAGCGCCCACAACTCGCTCGACTTCCGCGGAAACGTGAGCCAACTGCCTCTGCCGACGAGCACGACGTTCGACGCGCTTCGCGCGACCACCGGCATCTCGATTCTCGCGCCCACCGCGGCGGTGACGATGTCGGGCAGCACCGACTCGTTCATGAAAGGGTCGGTGATCGTCGACACCTTCGGCTTCAGCGGCAGTGCCGATATTCAGATCGACAAGGGCACGCTGATGACGCTGAACCCCGGATCGAACAGCGCCGTCTTCAGCGGCAAGACGGTGAAGTTTACCGCAACCGGCGCGAGCAACACGCCGACGACGGGCGTGAGCTATAGCCAATACTACACGCCCGATCCGCTGAGCTATCAGGAGGTGTCGCCGTGAAGACGCGCGAGACCTCAAACTACGCGAATGTCCTATCCCCCTCTCCCAGTAATCCGGGAGAGGGAGGGCTGAGGGCTCGGAGCAGTTGGGCCGCCTTGTCGATCGAACACGCGGACGACGAACCCCTCACCCAGCCTCTCCCCTGCGTACAGGGGAGAGGGGCCAGATTGCGCCATCGCGGGCTCAGCATCGGCGAGTTGCTCATCAGCCTCGCAATCAGCGCGATGCTGCTCACCGCGGTCGCGGCGGCGTATAGTGCTTCGGCTTCGGCGATCGAGATCAACGATCAATTCTTCCGCGCTTCGCAGGCGGCGCGCGTCAGCGTCAACCAGATCATGGCGCAGGTCCGTAAGTGTCAGACCGTCACGATCAACCCCACGTCCCTCGTGATGACGACCGCGACCGGCGAGGATCGCACCTACGCCTTCGATTCCGCGAGCAATACGCTTACGCTGACGCTGACGAATCAACTCGTCCCGCCGACGTACAAGTTGGCGCACAACGTCAGCAACGTGTCATTCACGACCGACGGCAAATCGGTCTCGATGTCGATCACCGTGCAGGTGGGAAACAACAAAGTCCTGCTGACCGGCTGCGCCGCCCCGCGGCGCACGATCACGTACCAGTGACGTGCAAACGTCTGCGTAACCCCCCGCAAGCCCATCCGGGGCCCGCTTGCCGCCGCATCGCGCCTACTGAATCGCCCTTCCCACGCGAGGGTTATCGGTCCTTGTGAGGGATTTCACCCACCCTTGCGCCGCGGTCGATATCAGGGGCGTGGGAATTTGCCGATTCCCCCAATCGCCGCCCCCCGACCTATAATTGGCGACTCGAAGATGACCGCTTTCGTGGAATCCTGTGTCGGCACCGTTGCCGGTTCCGCCGTCGCCGTCGAGCGGCAGACCCGGAACAGGCCGCGCGCCCGCCGACTGCTGAAGCTGCTGGCCGACAAGAAGAACATCCTCATCACCACGCACGTTCACCCCGATCCCGACGCGCTCGCCTCGAGCCTCGCGATGCAGGCGCTGCTCAGCGCGCATCTAAAGAATGCGAACGTCTCGATCTCGATTAAGGGTCAAATCGGCGGCGGAGTGAACACGGTCTTCGCGAAGCAGTCGAAGCTGACAGTCACGCCGTGGGATGATGCGACGCTCGATCAATACGACGCGATCATCCTGCTCGACTGCCAGCCGCTCTTCGCCTACAGCCCCCTTCCACCGAACGTCACGCCGATCGCGGTAATCGATCACCACCGCGCGCGTGGGCGGAAACCGAAAGTCGGCTTCTGCGACATTCGCACCGACGTCGGCGCAACGGGCTCGATCGTCTTCAGCTACTTCATGGAACTGGAAACGCCGATCGGCCCGGAGCTGGGCGCGACGTTGCTGTTCGCGATCGAATCCGACCTCGCCGGCGCCGCGGGCACGCCGGGGGAGCTCGACAACATCGCCCTCTCCAGCCTCACGCTCATCGCGGACACGCGCAAGCTGTATCAGATGCGCTACGTCGATCTCCCGCAAAGCTACTACACCAGCTACGCCGACGCGCTGAGCAACGCGGTCTACTGGGACGGCGCGCTGATGACGCATCTCGATTCGATCGACAGCCCCGAAAAGCCCGCGGTCATGGCCGATTTCCTGCTCCGCTTCGATCAGGTCCAATGGGTCCTGGTGACCGCGAAGTACGACCAGAAGCTCGTCCTCAGCCTCCGCACGAGCAGCCCCAAAAGCGCCGCGGACGTCATGCGACGCCTGCTCCGCCACATCGGCGACGGCGGCGGACATCGCACGAAAGCCGGTGGAGGAATTCCGCTCGAAACCGGCTCGGATGCCGAGATCGAACGAATCCGCACGCAACTGCGCCGACGCTTCCTCCGATCGCTCGGGATCAAATCCTCTCGCGGATCCCGCCTCGTGCCGGTCAAGGTATCCTAGCGCACGCACGTCGGTACACGTGTCGCGCGCTTCCCGCCCCTTCGGATACTCCGTAAGATTTGCACCGCCATGACCCAGGACCTCCCGAAAACCTACGATCCCAGCGCCGTCGAATCCGAAGCATATCGCGTCTGGACCGACGAACACTGCTTCCGCGCCGAGGCGAGCAACCCCGGCGATCCGTACAGCATCGTGATCCCTCCGCCGAACGTGACGGGCGCGCTGCACCTCGGCCACGCGATCAACAACACACTCCAAGACATCCTTACCCGCGTGCATCGCATGCGCGGCTTCAACACCGTCTGGATCCCCGGCCTCGACCACGCGGGCATCGCGACCCAGGCCGTCGTCGAAAAGCAGCTCAAGGAAAAAGAAAACCTCACCCGCCACGAAGTCGGCCGCGAAGGCTTGGTCGAACGCATCTGGGCGTGGAAGCAGCAGTACGGCGATCGGATCATCGAACAGCTCAAGCGCCTGGGCGCCAGCTGCGACTGGAGCCGCACGCGCTTCACGCTCGACGAAATGTGCGCCCGCGCCGTGCGCGAGACGTTTTTCAAGCTCTTCAAAGACGGATTGATCTACCGCGGCAAGCGACTGGTGAACTGGGACGCGCACCTCCAGACGTCGATCTCGGACGATGAGATCTATCACGAGACGGTCAAGACCAACCTGTGGCACATTAGGTATCCGATCGTTGACGACAAAGGTGGCATGGGCGCCTCGCCCATGCGCTCGGGCGAAGAGCATGGGCGAGGCGCCCATGCCACCAGTCGTCCGACTCACATGATCGTGGCCACCACGCGCCCCGAAACTCTGCTCGGCGACACGGCCGTTGCAGTGCATTCGGAAGATCCAAGATGGAACTGGGCCATCGGTAAATCTGTAGAGCTTCCGCTAACCGGCCGAAAGATTCCGATCATCGCCGACGACATCCTCGTCGATCCGAAGTTCGGCAGCGGTGTCGTGAAGGTGACGCCCGCGCACGATCCGAATGACTACGCGGTGTACCAGCGACACCTCGGCAAGTCGGACGAGATCGACATCCTCAACATCCTCACCCCCGACGGCCGCATCAACGAAAACGGCGGCGCGTACTCGGGGATGACGCGCGCGGCATCTCGCAAGAAGGTCGAAGAAGATCTCGAGCGCCAAGGCCTGCTCGCCAAAGTCGAACCCTACGAAACCCAAGTCGGCCACAGCGACCGCAGCAAGACCCCGATCGAGCCGTACCTCAGCGACCAATGGTTCGTCAAAATGGCCCCGCTCGCGGAGCCGGCACTGGAGGTGGTGCGCAACGGGACGATCAGATTCTTCCCGGAGCGTCACGCGCAGCAGTATCTGAGTTGGCTCGGTGAGAAGAGAGATTGGCCGGTGTCGCGTCAGTTGTGGTGGGGACATCGGATACCGGTGTGGAGCCGTCGGGGAACAACTGGAATAGCCTACCTCCAGCTTCTTCAACAGTCTCCCGAGGAAAAGGATGGTTCGAAATATCCGTTGGCTACCGAACCTATCAAATTTTCGTGGAAGATGAGCGCGCGTCTCGCAGGCACCATTGGATTGCTGGGATGCTATGAAACACAGCAAATCGAATCGGTTGACGAGGCAAATGGAGTTGTCCATCTCGTCAACTATGTCTGCTCGCCAGTGCTCGCTGAATCTCAAGAACAGGAGCTCACTAGCGTCCTTAAAGATCACGGCTTCACTCAAGACCCCGACGTCCTCGACACCTGGTTCTCCTCCGCCCTCTGGCCCCACAGCACACTCGGCTGGCCCGACGACACGCCCGACCTGAAAAAGTGGTACCCCACCAGCGTCCTGCTCACCGGCCGCGACATCATCACGTTGTGGGTGGCGCGGATGGTGATGACGGGCCTCTACAACATGCACGAGATCCCGTTCGCCCATGTCGCGATCAATCCGACGATTCTCGACGGCAAGGGCGAGCGGATGAGCAAGTCCAAGGGCAACGGCGTTGATCCGGTGGAGATCATCGAATCGCACGGCGCGGACGCCCTTCGCTTCACGCTCACCAGCATGGCGACCGAGACGCAAGACGTCCGCATGCCGGTGAAGAAACTGCCCAACGGCAAGAACACGAGCGAGAAGTTCGACCTAGGACGCAACTTCTGCAACAAGCTCTGGAACGCCGCGAGATTCGCGCTGGCGAGCCTTGCTGTAGGGGCGACGCTTGCGTCGCCCTCTTCGGCGGCGGACGGTAATCGGGCGACGCAAGCGTCGCCCCTACCCGACGAACCGGTGGACGAAACGAAATGGTCCCTTGCCGACCGTTGGATCGTCTCGCGCTTCAACCGCACCGTCGTCGAATGCGACGAGGCGATGAAAGTGTATCGCTTCGACCAATACGCCAAGGCCTGCTACGACTTCTTCTGGCGCGACTTCTGCGACTGGTACGTCGAGGCGATCAAGCCGACCCTGAAAGACCCGGGGCGCGCGGGACAAACCGCGCACGTGCTGGCCTCCGTACTCGACGGCGCGCTGCGCCTCATGCACCCGATGATCCCGTTCATCACCGAAACGATCTGGTGGAAGCTGAACGACGTGCGCCCGACTCGCGGGCTGCCGAAGCGCATCGAGCTTCCGCCGAGTGCTCGCCTGATCAAGGCCAAGTGGCCGACGCCGGGCCAATTCTCCGAGGCCGCGGAGTTCCTGTTCCCCAAGATCCAGGAGATCGTCGTCGCGATCCGCAACGTGCGGAACGAGCACAAGGTGGACGTCAAGCGATCCGTGGCCGTCTCCATCCTGGCGACCGGCGATTCAGCTCGTCAGATCACCGAGAACAAGGGCGTCATCGAGCTGCTCGCGACGTGCGAGCTCAAGGCGGTCGGCCCCGACGTCAAGCCGATCCCCAGCGCCGCCCGCGCCACCGCCGCGGGGTGCGAGATCTTGATCGAAGGCACCGTGGACGAAGGCGCGGAGAAGGAACGCTCAAGTCGCAAACGCGACGAGCTCACCAGGACCGTCGCTGCGCTGCGTGGGCGATTGGCAAACGAGAGCTACGTCGCCAAAGCCCCGCCGCATCTCGTGAAGCAGACGCAAGACCAGTTGGCGGAGGCGGAAGCGGAGCTTGCAAAACTGGGTTGAGTTCTGTCGCCCCAGTTATGCCGACGCACCAGGTCACGGCTCTTCAAAACTCCTCTTCGTCAGCGACCCAAACGTATTGCCACCTAGATCATCGAATGTGTCGTCTCCACTGCGTCCATTGGCGAACAAACTCGTGAAGGTCGAGTTCTGAATCGCCAGCTCGTCGTCGCTGTTCGCGAGGCGAATCGTCGACGCGCCGTTGAACGTCGAGCCCAGCACGAACACGTCCGCGGATCGCAGGTCGGACGCGCCGGTGATGCTCACGTTGTCTTCCAGGCCCAGCGTGTCGGTCGCGCGCAGCGAAGTCTTGCCGACGAACGTTGTGTCGCGAATCGCCAAGTCGGATTCCGACGTGACCTTCGATCTCGCCGCGAAGCTCGCGCCCGCAAGCACCAACGTGTCGGTCGATCGGACAGACGACTTGCCGATCAACTGCACGGTTCCGCTGGTGGTGCCGGTGGCGTTGGTTCCGGTGAATCCGCTGGGCGAGACGACCTGTGTCGTCGGCGTGCCGTTGAGCGTCGCGGACAATAGTCGCACGACACCCGTCTGCGCGCCGGTCCGCGGATCGAACGTCTGCTCTTGCACCGATCCCAGACCCGGCGCATAGAACTTCTGCTCGATGTCTTCCGGCTCCAGCACGCTCGTCTCGTCCGTATGCACGACGTTGTTGAACGTGCCGACGGGCACGGTGGCGCTCGCATCGGTCGCCAGCACGCGGCCGTGATCGAGCACGACTCCGGGGGCGAGTTCCTGGAAGTATGCGTCGCCCACTTGCGGATGCGCCAGCATGATGATCCCCGGCCGCGCGCCGTTCACGCCCGCGGTCCACGAGCCTTCGGTGCTGGAGCTGATCTGGTTGCCCTGCGCGTCGTACTCGAAGCTCGTCGTGTCTTCGCCCAGGTACCAGACGTTGCCGTCGTCGTCCTGCGCGTGGAAGTCGATCGTATCTTCGATGATCTTGCCGTCGGCGCGGAACGCCTGGTCGTGCACCTCGCGGACGGTAACGCCGTCGACCGTGCGCGTGTTGTTGGTGACGGTAACGACGTCCGATTCGATGTCGAGCGCGCCGGTGTCCTCGTCCGCGGAGATGTCTTCGTAGGTATAGACGGTGCCGGGGACGAGCGGGAAGTTCGGGTTGTCGATCGTCGTCGGATCGCTGAAGTTCGACGCCGAGAAATCCGGCAAGATCCCCGGCGTGGCCGCGGCGGTGGCGGCACCGGCGGCTTTGATCGTCGTCTTGCCGTGCACGACGACTCCGTTGCGCAGCGCCACGTCGCCGTCGGCGGTCGCCTTCAAATCGCGCGCGACGTCCACGCCGCCGCTTGTGCCTTCGACGACCAGCTGTCCGTCGCCCATCTTCGCGTTCAGGTCGCGCGGGAGATTGATCGATCCCTGGATCTCAACGTCGTCGTCGCCGTCCTGCCGCATGCGAATCTTGAGATCGCGCGTGACGGTAGTGAAGTCGACAGCAGCCGTCTGGCCGTTGACCCTTTCCAGCACAGTGGGATCCGAAGCTTGGAATTCACGTGACTTGAAGTCGCGG
>JADMIO011197759.1_pt1 | contig 31142 bp, 21 predicted proteins | sample 8958161 | NCBI WGS metagenome assembly JADMIO01 (sample SAMN16585339, study PRJNA669376) | soil metagenome | isolation source: Crop rotation soil | place: USA: Cullars Rotation, Alabama | collected 2011 | reverse complement strand
GCCGCGACTTCAAGTCACGTGAATTCCAAGCTTCGGATCCCACTGTGCTGGAAAGTTGGGAACCTCGCGCCGTATGGGAGTTCGCGCCGTATGGGAGTTCGCGCCGTATGGAAGTTGGCGCCGTTCGGAAGTCAGCGCCGTTCGGCACTTAGCGGCCCTTGACTGTCTCCCCCTTGCACTTCTACAAGAAGCCCCGTACCATAGCCCCATGGACAAGCTCGATCTTCCCCAGGGCACCCTCGACCTGCTGATCCTCAAAGCGGTATCGCTCAAACCGGAACACGGCTGGGCGATTTCCGAGCGCATCCACCAGGTCTCGCGCGCGACCCTCCAGATCCCCCAAGGCTCGCTCTACCCTGCCCTCCACCGCCTCGAGCGACGCGGCTGGATCAAGGCGACGTGGGGCGCATCGGACAACAACCGGCGCGCCAAGTACTACGAGCTCACCCGCACCGGGCGCAAACAGCTCGAGGCCGAGACCGATGCGTGGAAGCGGCTCACCTCGGCCGTCGGCCTCGTTCTCGAGATGGCCTAACGAGCAGACGATGATCAGCGACCTCCTGTACCGCCTCCGCGCGGTCTTCCGTCGCGGTGCAATGGAACGCGAGCTCGACGACGAACTCGGCTTTCACCTCGAGCGCGAGACCGAGAAGCTGATGCGCATGGGTCTGTCGCGCGACGATGCCACGCGTCAGGCACGGCTCGCCTTCGGCGGCGTCGAGCGCATCAAGGACGACGCTCGCGACGCGCGCGGCATCGCGCTGCTCGAGACCATCGCGCAGGACCTCCGCTACGCCGCGCGCGGCCTCCGCGCGAAGCCCGGCTTCACCGCCGCCGTCGTTCTCACGTTAGGCCTCGGGCTCGGCGCCAACGCCGCGATGTTCGGCCTCGTCGATCGGCTCATGTTCCGCGCGCCCGAATACCTGCGCGACGCGGACCGCGTCCATCGCGTCTACCTGCAATTCACGACGCGTGACAAGGAGTCCACCGAGAACAGCTTCGAGTACACGCGCTATCGCGATCTCGCGCGATGGACGACCACGTTCGACGCGACGGCGGCCTTCGCCCAGCGCACGCTCGCCATCGGCAACGGTGAGGACGCGCGTGAAACGCCCGTCGGTACGGTCAGCGCATCGTACTTCACCTTCTTCGATGCGGCACCCGCGCTCGGCCGTTTCTTCGTGGCGAGTGAGGACACCATTCCCGCTGGCGCTCCTGTCGTCGTCCTCTCATACGGCTTCTGGCAGAGTCGTTATGCGGGAAGCCCTGCGGTTCTTGGCAAGACGCTCCAGATCGACCGCACGATCTTCACGATCATCGGTGTTGCGCCTGAGGATTTCACCGGTGTCGACGACGGCGCGCCGCCGGCGATGTGGATCCCCATCACCACCTTCGCCGGTGTCGTGCACACCGGAGAAACCCAGACGAGCTACTACAAGAACTACAGCTGGGGATGGATGCAGATGCTCGTCAGGCGAAAGCCGGGCGTCTCCATCGACGCCGCCACCGCCGACCTCACCAACGCCTACCGCCGGAGCGTCGTCGCCGAATCGGCGCTCGATCACACGACGCCACATCTCGAGAGCGCGCGCCCGCGCGCGCTCGCCGGTCCCGTGCAATTTCAGCGCGGACCGCTCGCCGGCCGCGACGGCCGCATCATCACCTGGGTCAGCGGCGTCTCGCTCATCGTGCTCCTCATCGCCTGTGCAAACGTCGCCAATCTCATGCTCGCCCGTGCGCTCAAGCGCCGGCGTGAGATCGCGCTGCGCATCGCCCTCGGCGTCCGCCGCTCCCGCCTCCTCGCCCAGCTCCTCACCGAAAGCATCCTCCTCGGCTCGTTAGGCGGTATTGCCGGTATTCTCATCGCCGCGAGCGGCAGCCGCATCCTCGAGTCGGTGTTTCTGCGCGGCCAGCCATTGCTCGGCGTCGTCACCGACTGGCGTACGCTCGGCTTCTGCGCCGCCGTCGCGCTGACGGCTGGCGTCCTCACCGGACTGGCACCCGCGCTCCAGGCGGGACGCGGCGACGTCGCAGTCGCGCTCAAAGCGGGCGCACGCGAGGGGACGTACCAGCGCTCGCGCCTCCGGGCCGCGCTGCTCGTGTTGCAAGGTACGCTCGCCGTCGTGTTGCTCGTCGGCGCGGGGTTGTTCGTGCGCAGCCTTCGCAACGTACGCGCGCTGCGCATCGGCTTCGACGTCGATCCGGTGCTCGTCGTTTATCATGAGTTCCGCGGCACGAAGCTCACTGCCGACCAGCAAGCGCAGCTCGCGCGGCGGCTCGAGGAGCGCGCCCGTGCAATTCCCGGCGTGGAGACAGCCACGCGCTCCCTCACGCTACCCTTCTGGGATTCGTGGTCGGTCGGGCTCTATGTCGCCGGCATCGACAGCGTGCGCCGGCTCGGCCGCTTCTCACTGCAGGGCGGCTCACCGACATTCTTCCGCGCGATGGGAACGCGGCTCGTGCGCGGCCGAGGGATCACCGAGGAGGATACGAAGAACGCGCCGCGCGTGATGATCGTGAGTGAAGCAAGGGCGCGCGTACTCTGGCCTGGCCGTGACGCAATCGGCCAGTGCATCCGCGTCGGCGCCGACACTATGCCGTGCACCACCGTGGTCGGCATCGCCGAGAACATCAAGTCGCGGAGCCTGACGGAGGACGCGGGGCTCAACTATTACATGCCGATCGAGCAGTTCCATCCGGAGGGCGCGAATCTCATCGTGCGCGTCCGCGGCGACGCGAGAGACTATGTCGAGACGGTGCGCCGCACGCTCCAGGCCGAGATGCCGGGGAGCGCGTATGTCATCACTCATGCCATGCGGGAGGTCATCGGTCCGCAGGAGCGCAGCTGGCAATCGGGCGCGACGATGTTCGTCGCCTTCAGCGCGCTCGCGCTGGTGCTCGCGGCGATCGGGCTGTACGGCGTCATTGCCTTCGACGTCGCGCAGCGGACGCAGGAGCTGGGTGTGCGCATCGCGTTAGGCGCGCAAGTCAGCGACGTGCTGCGACTGATCGTTGGTGCGGGCCTCCGCTTGGCGGTCGTCGGTGTCGCCGTCGGCATTGGGATCGCGCTGCTCGCGAGTCGCTTCGTGACGCCGCTGCTGTTCGGCGTCTCCGCCCACGACCCTCTCGTCCTCGGCGGCGTCGGGGCGCTGTTGCTGGCAGTCGCCGCCGTGGCGAGCGGCATCCCGGCGTGGAAAGCGACAAGGGTCGATCCGAATACTGCTCTTCGCGCCGAGTGAGCCGGGCAGTCGTCGACATCGGGCAGGCTTTTCTTGCAGGGGCTTACCCGAGTGCCGTTCAAAACATTCGTCCGGACTCGTTGCGCGCGGAGTGATACACGAGCCCGGAAACGAAACGATCCGGCAGTTTCAAGGCCGTTTGCGGCCGTTTCGTTGTTCATGCAATTGATGCCTGCACTACCCTGGAACCATCCACGGCGAGAGTAGCTAGCCGCCTTGCGAGCGGCCCCGATCCGGGGAATGATTGGTCCACATCTTCCACCCGTGGACCCATGCTATCGCGACTTGGCCTCTCGCTCGCTCTCTTAGCAGTCACAGCCCCCGCCGCGCGATCGCAGCGGTCCCAGCCTTCTCGCCTAACGTCATTCGACCCGTCGACTGCCTCAGAGCTCGAGTGGCGATACGTCGGGCCTGTCGGGAATCGCGTGTCGTCGGTGGTCGGAGTGCCGGGCGATCCAAACGTGTACTACGCAGGGGCGGCATCGGGCGGGTTGTGGAAGACCATCGATGGCGGGATACACTGGTCGCCAATCTTCGACGAGCAGGACGTGTCGTCTGTCGGCGCGCTCGCCGTCGCGCCATCCAACGCAAGCATCGTCTGGGCGGGCACGGGCGAGCCATGGATTAGAAGTCACATATCGGCCGGCAATGGCGTCTACAAGTCCACCGACGCGGGACGCACCTGGCACAAGATGGGCCTCGACTCGGCGGGGCGCGTCGGTCGCATCGTCATCGATCCGAACAACCCTGACATCGTTTTCGTCGCGGCGCAGGGTTTCAGCTACGGCCCGCAGGAGGACCGCGGGATCTACCGCACGACGGACGGTGGTGCGCACTGGCAGCGGGTGCTCTTCGTCGATCGCAACACCGGCGGCATCGACGTCGTGATGCATCCGACCAACCCGCAGATCCTCTTCGCGGCGATGTGGCAGCTCGAGATGCACACCTGGGGTCGCGAGAGCGGTGGACCGGGCGGCATCTTCACGAGCACCGATGGCGGCACGACGTGGACGCGCCTAACGGGGCACGGCCTCCCGACGCACGAGATCGGCAAGATCGGGCTCGCGATCGCCCGATCGAATCCGAATCGTGTGTACGCATTGATCGAGACAGGAGACGGCAATCCCCTCCACGGGCGCCCGACTGACAACGGAGAGCTTTGGCGATCTGACGACGGCGGCGCGAACTGGCGCGTCGTCAGCTACGACCGCGACCTCGCCTGCCGCCAGCCGTATTACACGCGGACAACAGTGTCGACGGATAATCCGGACGAGCTGTACTTCATGTGCGCCAACTTCAGCCGCTCGCTCGACGGCGGCCTAACGACGCGGGCCGGGGGACGCGGCGGCCGGGGCGCGCCAGCTCCGACGGGCGCCCCAGGTGTACCAGGAGGAGCGGTCACCGCGGCAAATCGTACCGGCGACACGACCGCGGTCGTTCCGTTGGCTTCCCCCGGCGGCGATAACCACGACATGTGGATCGATCCCACGAACGCGAATCGCATGGCGGTCGCCAATGACGGCGGCGTTTCGATTTCGACGACGCGCGGCCGCACGTGGCTGCGCGTACAGCTTCCGATCGCGCAGATCTATCACGTCACGGTCGACAACCGCATTCCGTACTACGTCTACGGCAACAAGCAAGACGGTCCGTCGTATCGTGGGCCGAGCAATAGCCGGACGGGGAATCAGATCGCGCGCAGCGAGTGGCATGGCGTCGAAGGCGGCGAGAGCGGCTGGGCAACACCCGATCCGGTCGACTCGAACATCGTCTGGTCCACGGGCTCCGGCTCGGGCGCGCGCGGCGGCATCGTCGTCAGGTTCGACGAGCGGCGGCGCCAGGGGCAGAACGTCGAGGTCTGGCCGCTGAGCACGGGTGGGTATCCCGCGGCGGATGTGAAGTATCGCTTCGTCTGGGATCCGCCCTTCACGATCTCGCCGCACGACCACAACAAGGTCTACACAGGCAGCCAGTTCGTGCACATGACGACGGACGGCGGCCGCACGTGGCGCGTCATCAGCCCCGACCTCACAAGGAACGACAAGTCGAAGCAGCAGATCTCCGGCGGATTGACGCCTGACGATATCGGCGTCGAGTACGCCGACGTCGTCTACGCGATCGCCGAGTCGCGCCTGACGCCGGGGCTCATCTGGGTGGGGACGAACGACGGCCTCGTGCAGCTCACGCGCAATGGTGGCGCGTCGTGGACGAACGTCACGCCGAACATCCCGGGAATTCCGCCCTGGGGCTCCGTGCGCCACATCGAGCCGTCGCGCTACGACGCGGGTACCGCATACATCATCGTCGATGCGCATCAGGAGAACAACCGCGAGCCGTGGGTCTACAAGACCAGCGATTACGGCAAGACGTGGCAGCTCATCGTGAATGGCATCGCCAAGAGCCCGCTCAGCTACGCGCACATCATCCGCGAGGATCCCGTTAGGCGCGGCCTCCTTTACCTCGGTACCGAGAACGCGCTGTACGTCTCGTTCGACGACGGCGCGCACTGGTCGCCTTTGCAATCGGGGCTGCCGCACGCGCCTGTCTACGGCATGGTGGTGCAGGAGCACTTCAACGACCTTGTGATCTCGACCTACGGCCGCGGCATCTGGATTCTCGACGACCTCTCGCCGCTGCAGCAGCTCACGTCGCAGATCCAGACGACGCGCGCGCATCTCTTCCCGATCAGGCCCGCGTACCGCTTTACGGACGTCGCTGGCAACTACTCGATGAACGACGATCCCACGGCGGGGACGAATCCGACGTACGGCGCGCGCATCAACTACTGGCTCGCCGCACCGACGCCCGTCACGATCGACGTCATGGACGGGAGCGGCACCGTCATTCGCACGATTCACGACACGACGACGCACGCGGGCCTCAACCGCACGAGCTGGGATCTTCGCAACACGGCATCGCGCGGCCCGCGACTGCGCACGAAGCCCGTCAACGATCCGGATTTCGCGATGGCCCGCGACGGCACCCGCGACACGCCGGGCTTCGGCTCGATCGCGGTGCTGATGCCGCCGGGCCGCTACACGGTGAAGCTGACCGCCGCAGGCCAGTCGTTCACCGAGCCAGTGGAGGTCCTCCGCGATCCGAACCAGGCCGAGACGCTCGCCGACATCAAGGCGTCGAGCGACGCGCTGCTCGCGCTCCAGCGCGACCACAAGGCCGCGGCCGAGATGCTCGGCACGATCGAGAACGTCCGTGCGCAGCTCGAGTCGTTAGGCGGCACCACGGGGACAGCTGCCGACGTCCGGCAGGCCGGCGATACGCTCGAGCGCAAGTTCATGGCCGTCGAGGGCCAGCTCCTCGACCTCCGCCTAACGGGGAGAGGCCAGGACGAGGTGCGCTATCCAGTGCAGGCCGCGGGTCAGATCAGCTGGCTCGCCAACGGCATCGGCGCCTCGGACTTCACTCCAACGTCGCAGCAGCGCGAGGTCCAGGGTATTCTCGCTGGCAAGATCCGCGATACACGCTCAGCCCTCGATAGGCTGTTGCAACGCGATCTCGCATCGTTCAATGCCTTGCTCAAGTCCAAAGGACTGAAGACCATCGATGCGGGGGCAAGAGTGGTTTTCTGAGGACTTGGGATCTGCTTTGAATTGCCCAGACCGCCGATGACGCCGTGCTAGAGCAAGCATCAACTGGTTGAAAACGAAACGGCCGGAAACGGCCGGGAAGGAGCCTGGGTACAGCATAGAGCGGCGACGATTGTTTTAAAGGACATCGGTCGTCGCTCTTTGATTTTCCTGGCTTTTTCCGGCCGCTTCCTGGCTCTTTCGATCTCCGAGCAATTGATGCCTGGCTCAGCATCGGTGTCGTCGGAGATCTGAGCGACCAAGAGTGTAGATCGCGAGCTTCGCTCGGGATGACAGCATGGGTGTTACCCTCTGCCCTCCGCCCTCTGCCCTCTGCCCTCTACACTCTGCCCACCGGCCCAACATACTTTGCGCGCGGCCGGATGAGCGTGCCACTGGCATACTGCTCGAGCGCGTGACCGATCCAACCGATGGTACGGCCAATCGCGAAGAGGGCGAGTCCCGACCTCGGCGGCAGTCCGGCGACCCGTGTCAGCGTCGCCAATGCAAAGTCAATCGTGGGACGCTGCTCGAGCGCCGACCACGCCGCTGCCGCAACGTCGCGCGCGAAGCGCAGCTCCACTGAGCGCGGATAACGCTCGTCGAGGCGCGCGAGCAGTTCCGTGGCGCGCGGATCGCCATCGGGATAGAGAGGATGCCCAAATCCGTCGAGCGCTGCGCCCTCGCGGAGCCGCGCCGCCAGCGCCTCGTGACCGCTGCGCGCGCGCCGCATCGCACCGAGCATCGACTCCACGCGCGTCGTTAGGCCGCCGTGCTTGATCCCCTCGAGTGCAGCGAGTCCGGCGATGACCACGCCGTACGGACTGCCGCCCGCGGAGGCGACGCACCGCGCTGTGAACGCGGAGACGTTGAGCTCATGGTCGGCGGAGAGGATGATCGCCGCCCTGAGCAGGCTGGCGGCGCGTCTCGGCACCTTCCACCCGGTCGCGAGCCGCTCCTCGATCGGAGCGTTTGCGTCCCGCACGCCGTCCGCGGCCGACACCATCAAGTCGAGAATGCGGGCGCCCGCGGCGACGACGCCATCCGCCCGCAGATCGAACGCGAGAGGATCGCGCGTTGCGGCCGCCGCCAGCAGGCACTGGGCGCGCGCGACGAACGGCAGCGACCGTGCCGCGTTGTCGGCGCGGCGCGGCGCACTGACTGATGGCAATGCCTCGGCCGTGCCGCGCCAGATGAGCGACGCGACTTCGGTGACCGTGCGTGAACGCGAGAGCTCGACAGCATCCTGCCCGCGATAGAACAGCCGGCCGGCATCGATCAGCGTGATGCTCGACGCCAGCACGGGACTGCCGTGGCTGAGCGCGTGCGTCGCGATCGCGGACGGGTCGCGGCGGTCCTCGGCTCGCCGCCGCGCGCGCTCGATGTCTTCGCGGGCGTAGAGCCGCGCGCGTGTGCGGCCGCCCCGTGGCGTTGATCGCACGAGACCGCGGCTCACGTACGCGTAGAGCGTCTCGCGCTTGACGCCGAGTCGCCGCGCGGCCTCGGCGGCGCTGAGCCAAGAGGAAGTCATGAGATTGATCGATGAATCAACATTGACTCAATGATGGTGCGCGGAGTACGCATTCGCCATGACACACACTACAGGGTTGGAGGGCGTCGTCGCCGCGAGCACGCGCCTCAGCCACGTCGACGGCGAGCGTGGAGAGCTCATCATCGCCGGCTATCCGCTGGCGGAATTCGCCGCCAACGCCACCTTCGAGGAAGGGACCTGGCTCCTCTGGCACGGACGTCGCCCATCCGCGTCCGAGCTCGACGTGTTTCGTCGCGAGCTCGCGACCAAGCGTGCGCTCCCTCCGGCGATCACGACTCTACTCCGCCAATGCGCGGCTGCGAACGCGGATCCGATGGACGCCCTGCGCATCGCCGCCGGCGCGATCTCCCTCGAGGGTGAGGCCGCTGCAACCATCGCCGCGAAGATCCCGACGATCGTCGCTGCCTTCTGGCGCCTGCGTGAAGGCGCCGAGCCGATCGCGCCGCGGGCCGAGCTCGCGCACGCCGCGAACTATCTCTACATGCTCACCGGCGACGTACCCGAGGCCGAGCGCGTGCGCGCGCTCGAGACGTATCTCAATACCGTCATCGACCACGGGCTCAATGCGTCGACGTTTACGTGTCGCGTGATCGTCTCCACCGGGTCCGATCTCGTCTCGGCGATCGTCGGTGCGATCGGCGCGCTCAAGGGACCGCTGCACGGCGGCGCGCCTGGCCCCGCACTCGAGACGGTGTTCGAGATCGGAGAGGCGTCACGCGCTGAAGTCGTGCTGCGCGAGAAGATCGAGCGCGGCGATCGGCTGATGGGTTTCGGCCATCGCGTGTACAAGGTGCGCGACCCGCGCGCTGACGTGCTCGCCGCGGCGGCCGAGCGACTGTACACGCGCGCAGGCGACATGAGGCTCTATCGCCTTGCGCGCGATGTCGAAGCGACCGCGCTTCGTCTGCTCGAGGAGTACAAACCAGGACGCCGGCTGCAGACGAACGTCGAGTTCTACACCGCGCTCGTTCTGCACGGCCTCGGTCTGGACGTGCCGCTCTTCACGCCGACCTTCGCCATTGGCCGCGTGAGCGGGTGGCTCGGCCACGCCTTCGAGCAGCGCGCCGCGAACCGTTTGATTCGACCGAGCTCGGAATATGTGGGCCCGCGCGATCTCTCGTGGCGAGTAGCGAATAGCCAGTTGAAAGCTGCGAGTTGATCGTGCCTTTGCGGGCTGTCCGAGCGTCTGATGAGGAATCCCTCACAGGCGCGTGTGCGATGATCACAGACTCGAGCATCCCGACTGCCTTCCAGGTCATCCGTGACAAAGACGAGAAGCTTCTCTGGGCTGGCAGGCCCGCCGCCCGCGCACCATTTCTCGTGAGCGGTCTTCCCTTTCTCTTCATCGGCTTGCTCTGGGGATCGTTCGACTACTTCGGCTTCATCCGCCACATGGGGGGGCCCCACGGCATCCCCCTCGGCTTCGCCGTTCCCTTCTTTGCGCTCCATCTCTTTCCGTTCTGGGGGAGCGTTCTCAACATGCTCCGCCTCGCGCTCGTCGTCGGCAACACGTACTACGCCGTCACGCCAAAGCGGCTCATGTTGCGCAGCGGCGCCTGGGGCACGGACTTTCGCACGATCGACTTCGATCAGATCGCGAATCTCGAGGTCTCGGTGAACCCGATCGAGAATGCGTCGAACGTCGGGTCGATCCGCTTCTACTCGAGGATGCCTGGGACGAACGGCAACCGCGTGGTGCTCGCGACCTTCGTCGCCATCAGGGATCCATACGAGGTCTTCAAGCTCATAAAGAAGACCCTCGACGAGCAACCGCCGCGCGCCGCCGCCTAACGGTTGTTGCGCTGGTGCCGGGGCTAGCGGAGTTGGAGCTGCGGAATCGCGCCACGCTCCGCCGGCAGATCGTCCGCCACCGGCACCGGCAGCGTGAACGAGAAGGTGGTCCCCTCGCCGACGCGGCTCTCGACGGTGATGGCGCCGCCATGCGCCTCCACGAGCGCTTTCACAATCGCTAAACCGAGCCCCACCCCGCGGCGGTCCCTCGAGTCCCCCTGCCAGAACTGCTCGAAGATCAGCGGCAGACGCTCCGGCGGTATGCCCGGCCCGGTGTCGCGCACCCTGAAGGTTGCGACACCGTCCTCGATCGACGCCTCGAGGACGACGCGGCCGCCCGCCTTCGTGAACTTCACGGCATTGCCTAACAAGTTACCGAGCACCTGTTGAATGCGGGTGCGGTCGACACGAAGTCTGATCGCGCGGTCGCTCGCCGAACTCTCGAGGGTCACCGCGCGCTCGGCGGCGAGTGGACGAGCCATCTCCTCCGCCTGATCGACGATGGCGCCGATCGTGACCGGCTCGCGGTCCAGCGTGAGTCGGCCCGTCTGAATGCGAACCGCGTCGAGCAGATCGCTCACCAGCCGCCGCATCTGCGCCGTCGCGCGCATCGTCATTCCCAGCAGCTCTCGCCTGCGCGCGGGTTCGAGGTCCGGCTCCCCGAGCAGCTCCGTCGTCGCCATCACCAGATGCAGCGGATTCCGGAGATCGTGCGCCACGACACCAAGCACCTGCTCGCGCGCGCGCGCCGTGAGCTCCGCGTCGCGTCGGCGCGCGCGCTCGGCATCGTAACCACGCGCGCGGTGGAGCGCCGGTGCCGCCGCCTGCGCGAGAAGAAGTGTGAATGCCCGGTCGGCAGCGCCGGCAGCGCTCGGCTCGGCGAAGCTCATGCCCATCGCGCCGACGACATCGTTGCCGTACTGCAGCGGCACGACGACGTGAGCTTGGCGGTCGCTCACGACGCCGACCCGCTCGAGTACGTGGGGATAGCGCTCGCGAAACTCTTCGACGGTTGACAGCCAGATCGGGGCGCGCGTGCGGATCGCCTCCGAGACTGGACCGTCATCGGTGAGACTCGCCAGGCGCGTCCGCTCACGCATGCCGTCGCCATAACCCGTGGCGCCGAGGCGCTCGACGTGCTCACCGTCCACGAGCATTATGAACGCACGCGTCGCCTCCAACGCCTGGACGCCCTTGGTAAGAATGACGTTCGCGACCTCGTCGACCGAGCTCGCTTCGGCGAGCGCGGTCGTCACCTCCAGCAGCCGCTGCGCTTGCATGGCCAGTCGCTCGGCAGCGGCGTGTGCGACGCTGATGTCGGCGGCGCGTTGTTCGGCGATCTCGCGCGCTCGGCGAAGCGCGCCCGTCGTCGCGCCAATAGTGGACGCGACGACGAGGAAGACGAGGCTGTCGACGAGCTCCTCGAAGTGCGTCAGCTCGATGCTGCCGAGCGGAGGGAGAAAGCTGAAATCGATCGCCAGGACCGAGAGTGCCGCGCTGAGCAGACCAGGACCGGCGCCCCCGAACCACGTCGCAACAGCGACCGCGGCCGCGAATGGAAGGTGTGTGCGGACGCTCAGTCCATTCCCGAGCAGGATCGCCGCGCCCCAGGCTATGAGCGTGAGGAGCATTGCAGCGCCGTATCGCGCCAGCAGAGGCCGATCGCGGATGGCGATCGGCCGCCGAGCGGACGGTTCAGCGGCTACGATTTTTCCGTCGTAGTGATCTTCCATTAACTCGAATACGTCCAGGGCGCCAATGAGGTTGGCGCGTGCTGCCGCGCACCCGCTCGGAGGTTGTAACACACGAGCGGAGCGGACGTTCCGCTCGTGGCTGGTCGTGGTGCTTTTTCAGCGAACCAGCCCCAGCCTCAGCGGCTAACTGAGGCTTGGACCACCCTGCGGTAGAGATTGAGATACTTGGCGGCGGACTGCTCCCAACCAAAGTCGCGGGCCATCGCTTCACGCATCATGTTGCGCCAGCCTTCGGGCTCCTTGTACTGATCGACGGCGCGGACGGCGGCGCGCATGAAATCGGCCGCGTCGTAGTCGTCGAAGAGGAAGCCGGTGACGTTATCCTCGATCGTGTCAGCGAGACCGCCGACGCGGCGCGCGATGGGGAGCGTGCCATAGCGCTGGGCGCGCATCTGGGTGAGGCCACATGGCTCGTACTGCGACGGCATCAGGCACATGTCCGCGCCGGCTAGCAGCTTGTGCTCCAGCTCCTCGGTGAAACGCAGCTGAACCGAGATCCGGCTCGGCGCGCGCGCGGCAATGGCGGTGAGAGCCGACTCGTAGCGAGGTTCGCCAGCGCCCAGGAAGAGAAACTGCGCGTCGAGCGCGAAATAGCCCGGGTCGCCGAGGATGAGGTCAAGCCCTTTCTGAGAGACGAGCCGCGCTGTCATCGCGAAGATCGGGACCCCAGGCATCGGGCGGAGCCCTGTTTCCTGTTGCAGAGCGACCCGGCAGCTCTCCTTCCCCTCCAAGGCGTCGGCGGCATAGTGCGTCGGAATGATGGGATCGGTGCTCGGATTCCATCGTCGCTGATCGATGCCGTTGGTGATGCCGACGAAGCGGTCGCGCAGCGCGCGGAAGACGCCGTCGAGACCGAAGCCGCCCGCGGGCGTGCGAAGCTCGTGCGCGTGCGTCTGGCTGACGGTCGTCGCTGCGTCGGCGAAGACGAGGCCGCCCTTGAGCAGGTTCACGCGGCCGTACCACTCGAGCTGGCGCCAGTTGTAGAGCGCGGCCGGCAGGCCGATGTCGGCCATCGTCTCGGGGGGGAAATGCCCCTGATACCCGGCGTTGTGCACCGTGAGGACCACGCTCACCCAGCCGTATCGCACGTCCCCCGCGAAGAGAGTGCGCAGATAGACGGGGGCCAGCGCGGTGTGCCAGTCGTGCGCGTGGAGGATTACCGGATCGGAGCCGGCGATGCGCGGGATCGCCGCGAGCGCCGCCATGCAGAAGCATGCATAACGACGCGCATTGTCCGGATAATCGGAGCCGGGCGGTCCGTAGAGATATGGCCGATCGAAGTACTCGTTGCTCTCGATGAAGTACACCTCGGTGCCGACGCGCGGGTCGTCGGGCCGCTTTGCGAGACGCCAGAGACGCGCCGGCTCGATGCGGCTGCCAAGCTGCACGCGGAACGCCGGACCCACGGGCTCGATCGCCGGTGCGGTCTCCCGAACGATCGAGTAGAGCGGCATCATGATCGCCGCCGGCACACCGGACGCCGCCTGGAAGCGCGCGAGGCTGGCCACGGCTTCGCCGAGTCCACCGCTGCGGGCGAAGGGCGCGAGCTCGGCGACGAGGTGAATGACCCGTACCCGTCGCCCGTCGGGCAGCATCAATGGCGGCGTCGCCGGCTGCGGGGGCGTCAGCTTGACCGGAGCCGTCGTTGGCTCGGCGATGGCGCCACGCTCGGGCGCGACTTGCGGGATGGTCATTCAGGATCTCGACGCGATGGCATACTCACGGTAAGCATTCGGTGCGCCAGACGCCACGATTGTCGCCAACCAGCGCCCAGGGTGCCATGCTGCGGACTATCTTCGCGTTCTTCCTCGGGCTCATGCTCACGGCCTTCGTCGGCGTCGGTGTGTACACGTTTCACCCACCGCCCCAGCGGTTCGACAATGAGATCCGCGATGTGGGCCGAAGAGAGCAGGCGCTCCGGGACGCCCGCGCGCCTAACGAGCTGACGACCGCCGACCGGGATTCCCTTCAGGCCCTCGACCGGCGCCGAAATGAGCTGATCGACGCCGGGGCGGCGGCACGCATCCCATGGGCACGCACGACGAGCATCACACTCATCGTCGTTGCCACCCTCACTATGGCAGCTTCGCTCCTCGGTGCCGATCGGCTGCACGTCATCAGCAACGGCCTCCTGCTCGGCGGCGTGTTCCTGATGCTCTATGGCGTCGGCTGGATCATTGCAACCGATACCTCGGTCGCGCGGTTCGTCGTCATCACCATCGCGCTGGCGGTTACGCTCGGCCTCGCCTATGCCCGCTTCGTTCGGCGCGCTCCGCGAACGGACGTGGTGGCGTCGGCGGGCTCACCGAACGCCACCGACTCGTCCGATCTCGAGCGTCGTGTGCGCGCGCTGGAGGAGCGCCTCAGCGCCGCCGCCACTGCGCTCCGCGAGCTCCACACCCGCGATGACGACGCCGCCGGATAGCGGGCACATTGAAGGGCCCCCGCCGCTTCACCCGCCTACTTCTCCGCCGGGTCGCCGAGCAGCACCCGCCCGTTGGTGATGGCGATGCCCTTGTCGACGACGTGCTTCGACCGGTCGAGGAAGCCGTAGACGTCGGCCGACATGATCACGCCCGGGCGCCATTTCCTGTCGGCGCGCCTAACGATCGCGCCAGCGCGAACGCTCCGGGCAAAATGCACCATGCCCCCGAATCCCGGCCGGCCACCCGTCGGCAGCGCAATGATGGCGGACGCGCCCGAGTACTGCGTGTAGTCGCTCCGGTACCGGAGGCCGCCGAGCAGCTCGATCACCGTCGACGTCGCGGTCGTCGTCGAGTCCCGCCATTGCACCTCCTCGCCGACCGAGAGATGCCCGAGGAGCCATTGAACGCGGCCCGGCAGCGTGTCGTGCACCGTTGCTCGTCCGCGGAAGACGATCTGCTCGAGCGCCTGCCGCGTATACCCGTAAGCGCGATAGTTCGCCCATGACGCGTTGAGCCGCCCGAGCCGCGCGAGTGTCGCCGCCTGCAGACCGAGCGCCAGTCGCGCCAGCACCTGATTCACGCTGAAGGCGCTCCAGCAGAGCGCCTGGACTTCGCGTGGTCTCCTCGCGGACAGCGCGCTGAGATCAATCGGCGACGAGCGAAAGAGCTGGTACGCGCCGACGAGGTGGATCGGATGAAAGCGAATCGGCTGGACAGTGGTGGTCAGATAGTTCGTCCATGCGGCCTCATTCCGGCTGGGCAGCGCCGCCAGGGCGGTGATGGTTGCATCGAGCTCGGTGAAGAAGCGTTGCTGCTCGGTGGCACCGACGGACGCCACGGTGAAAGCCTGCGCCACTTCATCGCGCAGCCCGCGTAGCGCGAGCTCCCATTGCTCGTTATGCACCGCCTGCGTCCAGCGGATGCGCGACAGCAAAGGATGAATGCGCTCGAGCGCGTCGGTCGCATCGGCCGATGGATTCTGATTGTAGACCACACTCGGCTCGCACCATTCGGCGCCGGGATCCGCAACGCGCGGTGGTCCGCCATGAAAGGCGATCAGGCCGGCGATGATAAAGCCGGCAATCATCGGGCTGCTTCCTGTTTGCACGCGGCGCGCGCCTTCTCGAAGACGCGAAAGGTTGCGGCGGCGACGTCGATGAAGCCGTCCGTCGTCTGTGGGAACGGATTCGCGAAGAGCGCCTCTAGCTCCTGCCGCGCGACGGCCAACGCCGTGGGACAGGGAGTTCCGGGCTTGCTCTTGTAGGCGGCGATCGCCGGATCGGGCCGGCTCGCCCAGTCCTCGTTGGGCCAGAGACGCTCGAAGAGGCGCAGATGCGCAATCGGATTGTCGAGGTAGTGCGTGAAGCCGTGCACGTTCCAATCCTTCACGTCGATCGCGACCTCGTCGCGATAGCCGTTAGGCGGCCATCCATGATGGTCACCGCGGAAGGTGCGCACGATCTCGGCGATCGGATCGAGCTCGTGGCGGAAGGAGAAATAGGCCTCCGTCATACCGTCCGGCGGCGGTGGCGCGGTGATCGGCCGATCGATCGAGTCGTACGCGGGGAATCCGTTCTCGAGCACCCACGACACGTTGGCGAGCGTGATGATGCTCGTGATCATGTGAGTCGTGGGACCGAACCCCGGATCGGCGCCGAGGAAGGCGATCGAATCGTGGAGTACTGCCGTGCCGAGACTGTGCGACACACAGTGCACGGGCGTGTTCGTGCCGTTGTCCATGTCGGCGTGACTCCACGCTTCGGCGATCTGCGTCGCGACGCGCTCGCGGATCGGAATGGTGAAGTCGGCGACGTAGCGGTAGAGCAGCACGTCGAGCACGTGCGTCCAGAAGAAGCTCCCGGCAGCTGCCACCCATCCGGGAAGCTTCGCAAGCGTAGCGGGATCGTGGAAGGCGAGTTGCCGGAGAAGAGGCAGCCAGCCAACATCGTTAGGCGTTTGCTGCGACCATTTGCCGCGGATGTCGTCGAAGAGCTGATGGTACGTGAGCGGAACGACGAGTACCTGCCCCGCCTTCGGTGTGCCGAGTACGAGATCCTTGTCGTGCCTGTAGCTCTTGGCGCTCGTGCGAAGGCTGTCGACGATCTCGGCCGACCAGTCCGGGTCGTTCGGCGGGCGCGCGCCTGCGCCCATGCCGTGGATGACGAAGAGGAGCTGGTACATGCGCTACCAGAGCCGGGCTGCGCCGCGCACCCCGCTCGAGTCCCCGTGCATGGCGTTGATGATCCTCGTGGTGAGATCCGTCGACGTGGCGCCCGCGGCGAGGACGTAGCGAGGGATGATCTCCATCAGGCGAGTTGGCAGGTGTGGCACATTGGACATCCCGCCGCCGAGGACGATCACGTCGGGATCGAGCACGTTCACCAGGGACGCGAGGGAGCGCGCGAGGCGATCACAGTACAGACTCAACGACATCGATGCGATCGGATCGCCGTTCGTCGCCGCGCGGACGATGTCCGGTGCGGCCATCGTCGCGTTGCTGCGCAATGCGTGGTCGCGCTCGAAGCCGGGACCGGAGACCCACATCTCGATGCACCCCATGCGACCACAGTAGCAGCTCGGCCCGGGATACTCGTCGGCGGCGGCCCATGGGAGTGGATTGTGGCCCCATTCTCCCGCGACGAGATTCGCGCCCTCGATGCACGTGCCGTCGACGGCGATGCCGCCACCGACACCGGTGCCGATGATGACGCCAAAGACGACGCTCGCGCCAGCGGCCGCGCCGTCGACGGCCTCGGAGAGCACGAAGCAGTTCGCATCGTTCGAGACGCGCACGGGCCGGCCGAGTCGCGCTTCGAGATCGCGGCCGAGCGGCTGCCCATTGAGCCAGACGGAGTTCGCGTTCTTCACGAGCTCCGTTTCCGGGACAATGGTGCCGGGAATGCCGACGCCGACCGTTCCCTTGCTCCTCGCAACCTTCTCGACGTCTGCGACGAGCTGCGCGATTGCGTCGATGGTCTGCTCGTATCCAGGCGGTGTGGGGACCCGCCGCCTAACGATCTCCTTGCCGCGCGCGCCGAGGCCCACCGCTTCGATCTTCGTTCCACCGAGGTCGATTCCGATCTTCACTCGTGTCGGCATGGGGAAGAACGATAGTCAACTGGGGGGAAGTTCCAAATCGAGACGGCGCGAGGTGCCGAACTGCGCGAGGTGCCATACGACGTGCCATACGGCGCGAAGTCCCAAAACGTCGTTAAACGCCGTATGGCACCTCGCGCTGTATGGCACCTCGCGCTCTATGGCACCTGGCGCTCTATGGCACTTTGCGCCGTATGGCACCTCGCGCTCTCAAGCAGTTCAAACGCGTGTGGGCCGCCTCATCCCATTGGCTTGACGCCTATTCGCCGGCGGCGTATATGAGCCGCACATAACCCCACCCTCGCGCATGCGCCGACGCACCGCGCGCGACACTGCCCCGCTTTCGCTTGTTGTTCCTGCCTACGAGGGAGAATCATGGTCACACGTATGGCGTGGTCCGCGCTCACCGCGCTCGCCCTGTTCCCTGCCGCGCTACTTGCCCAGCAACGGCGACTCGTCGGCGCCGTCCGCGTCGAAGGCACCGCGGAGCCAATCGCGGGGGCCATCATCTCGGTCGTCAGCAGCGGCGCCGCGACGCAGAGCGATGAGCAGGGCCGCTTCTCCATCGCCTTGCCCGACGGCTCGCAGCGACTGCGCTTCCGTGCGCTGGGCTACGCCGCGCGAGAGGTTGCGGCGCCGCCGACCGACACCGCCACCTTCTTCCTCTCGCGCGCGGCGCTGACGCTCGATCAGGTCGTCGTGACCGGTCAAGCCACGGTGATCAGCAAGCGCAACGCGATCACCTCGACGTCGAACGTGGATTCGGCGGAGCTGAATCGCGTGCCCGCGCCCGCGGTCGACATCGCCCTCGCCGGCAAGATCGCCGGCGCGAACATCCAGACGAACTCCGGCGCCCCCGGCGGCGGCGCGCAGATCCAGATTCGCGGCAGCAACACCGTCATCGGCGCCTCCGATCCGCTCATCATCGTCGACGGCGTCATCTACAGCAACGCGTCGATTCCCTCCGGTCTCTACACCGTCACCGGCAGCGGCAGCGCGAGCGGCACGGGACCAACGCAGGATGACGTCGCGAATCGGCTCGCCGATCTCAACCCGAACGACATCGTCAACATCGAGGTGCTGAAGAGCGCCGCGGCGTCGTCGATCTATGGCTCGAAGGCGGCGAACGGCGTCGTCATCATCACGACCAATCGCGGGCAGGCGGGAAAGCCAAAGGCGCACGTCACGCAGCGACTTGGATGGTCCAGCCTCCTCCGCGGCCCCGGTGAGCGTGTGTTCAACGTCATCGCCGCGGAGAGCACGTACACGAGCGCTGCCGACACCGCGATCATCGAAGCGCTGGCGGTGAACGGCAAGCTGCCGTACTACGACCACCTCAAGGAGCTTGCGGGCGGTAAGGCGCCAGCGTCGGAGACGCAGGTCGACATCGGCGGCGGCACCGGCAACACGACGTACTACATCTCGGGCGACGTCAAGCGCGACAACGGCATCGTCCACAACACCTTCGCCGAGCGACAGGCGCTGAGATTGAATCTCGCGCAGCACATCAACGACAAGCTGACGTTGTCGGTGACGAGCGCGTTCGCGCGCAGCAACAACGACCGCGGCTTCATCAACAACGACAACACCGGCGCGGGAATGACATACGCCCTGGCGTACATCCCGAGCTTCATCCCGCTTCTCGACGCGAACGGCGCGTTCCGCGCTCCTGAATTCACCTATCTCGGGTCGAACCCGCTCCAGACGGCAGCGTTAGGCAAGAATCGGGAGACGGTGAATCGCTTCACCGGCGGCGCCACGCTCAACGCCGACGCGTGGTCGAACGATAAGCAGTCGCTCAAGCTTGTCGCCGCGGCCGGCGCGGACATCTTCGGCCAGCGCAACGCGATCTTCGCGCCCCCCGAGCTGTACTTCCAGCAGGGGCTGCAGAACCCGGGCGCATCGACGCTCAGCAACGGTGACGCGCGCTACGTGAACTGGAATGCCAACGCCATCCACAGCTATACGCCCGGCTCCATCCTGCAGGCGACGACCTCGGGCGGCGTGCAGTACGAAGACCGCCAGCTCCAGATCGCCCGCGTCACCGCGCGCGGACTCCTTCCGGGTCAGTCCAACATCACGCAGGGATCCGTCTTCGGCGAGCAGCAGGAGAACATCTCGACGGAGCGAACAGTCGCGCTGTACGCGCAGGAGCAGGTGATCGCCCTCGACGAGCGCCTGACGATCGAAGCGGGTCTCCGCGCGGAGCGGAGCAGCGTCTTCGGCAACACGAGCAAGTTCTACGTTTTCCCCAAGACCGGCGCATCCTTCCGGCTTCCCGGACTGCTGGGTGCCGGCAGTGACTTCAAGCTGCGTGCCGCCTACGGCGAGACCGGAAACCAGCCGCTGTTCGGGCAGAAGTTTACAACTCTTTCAACGACCGTCATCGGCGGCAACGTCGGCACGAACGTCACGGGCATCTCCGGGGCGCCGAAGATCGAGCCGGAGCGGGTGAAGGAGATCGAGGGCGGGATCGACGCGGCCGCGTTCGATGGCCGCGCCACGCTCGAGCTCACGGGCTACAAGCGGCGCACGACGAATCTGCTGCTCAATCGCACGCCCGCGCCATCCAGCGGCTTCTCGCAGGTGATCCTCAACGGCGGTCAGCTGAGTAACGAGGGTATCGAAGCCGCGCTCGCCGTGCAGGTCGTTCGGCGCGGCGACTTCACCTGGCTCTATCGCACGACGTACAGTCACGACCACTCGAACGTCGACAACCTGCCGGTGCCCGGCTTCCGTCCCCCGACGGCCGGCTTCGGCCTCGCCTTCGGCGAGTTCTTCCTCCAGCCGGGCCGGCCGATCGACCAGATCATCGGCCAGACGGGCGTCGACGCCAACGGCGATTTCATCGTCGGCTACATGGGACACGCGAGCCCGACGTATCAGATGTCGTTCGGCAACGACCTCACGTACCGCTTCGCGACGCTGTCGGTGCTCGTCGACATGCAGAAGGGCGGCGTCGCGCAGAACCAGACGCTGTCGCTCTACGACTGCAATCAGCTCGCTCCCGATCAGGACACGCCCGCCGGTGCCGCGCGCGCGGACGCGTGCCTCAACACCGGGCTCGCGACGCCCTTCGTGCAGTCCACCGACTTCGTGCGCCTCCGCGAGATCAAGATCGGCGTTCGCATTCCGCCGCGCTACACGCGCTTCTTCGGCTCGGATGACGTGCAGGCCCTCGTCAGCGGCCGCAACCTCTGGCTGCACACCAACTACTTCGGCTACGACCCGGAATCGAGCAACTACGGCCAGCAAGCCATCACCCGCAACGTCGACCTGGGGCCCTATCCGCCCTCGCGGCAGTATCTCTTCTCGCTCGCGGTGGGCTTCTAAACATGCTAAACAAAATCCAGAAGGCGGCGATCGCCGCCATGGCGGCCGCAACGCTCATCGCCTGTGGCAACTTCGACGTCACCAATCCGAACCAGCCGACGCTGGACGATCTCCTCTCGAATCCGACGCGCACGAAGCTGAGCGCGGCGGCCTCGGGCCTCTTCGCGCGTTCCCGCAGCGAGATCACGAGTCTCATCTGGCGACTCGGCTCGATGGGCCGCGAGGGCATCAACCTCGCCGGCAACAATCAGCCTGACTACCAGGAACCCTACTTCGGGCCGCTGTCGCCGAGCGGCTTCGGTGGCGCACTGTGGGGTAGCCGCTACGCTCTCGTTCGCGACGCCAACACGTATATCGAGGCACTCGCGAACAATCACGATCTCTCGGCGGGAGAGAAGGCAGTGTCGCAGGCGATGGCCGAGACGCTCAAGGCGCTCGCATTCATGTACATCATCGAAACGCGCGGCAAGCTTGGCGCGCCGGTGGACGTGGGCCGCACGATCGACGCCGCGCCCGCGCCGTTCGTGACGCAGGACAGCGTCTACGGCTATGCAATCGGTCTGCTCACCGACGCATACGCAAAGCTGCAGGCGAACGCGGGTTCCAGCTTTCCCTTTCCGCTCCCGCCCGGATACACCGGCTTTGATACGCCTTCGACGTTCAGCAAGTTCGTAATGGCGCTGGTCGCCAAGGCGAACGTGCTGCGCGCGACGGCCGGCTGCGGTGCCGCGTGCTACACCAAGGCACTCACGGCGCTCAGCAGCTCGTTCATCGACACGAGTGGTCCGACGACACTACAGAACGGCGTGTACTTCGACTTCTCGAACGCGCCGAGCGACCAGTCGAACGACCTCTCTGAGCCGCTGAACGGCGTCCGCTACTTCGCCGACAGCGCCATTCTGTATCAGAAGGTCCAGTTCAATGGCGTGACGCCCGATCGCCGCCTGACGAGTAAGACGGCGCTCGCGACCGCTGACCCGCCGCAATCGATTCCAGACGTGGATATCACGGGAACGCTCAAGTTCACGCGGTACTTCACGAATGGCGAGCCCGATCCGTCGCATCCGATTCCGATCATCAAGAATGAGGAGCTGATCCTGCTCCGCGCCGAGGCGGAATGGTTCACGGGGCAGAAGGCGCTCGCGGTGGCGGACCTGAATTACGTGCGCACCAATTCGGGCGGTCTTGCACCCGTCGTCGGGCTGAGCGCGGCCAGCAGCGACGCGGCTTTCGTCAGCGCACTGCTCTACGAGCGGGAGTTCTCGCTGCTCTGGGAGCAGGGCACGACATGGATCGACGCGCGGCGATTCAATCTCCTGAGCACTATCCCGTTAGGCGTCACGAACGGCAGCGTGCCGACGATCATGCCGATTCCATCCGCCGAGTGCAACGCGCGGAACCTCGGGGGCAATTGTAGTCCGCTAGGTTCGTAGCGGGCTCTGGGCAGAGCGCTGTGGGCGGAGGGCTGTGGGTGGGAGCATCGAAAGCGTACGTAGTGCAACGCTCCGCCCACTGCCCACAGCCCTCTGCCAGTCAGCTCTTCTTCGCCTTTGATTTCCCTACCCAAAACGCCACGCCGCCATGCTGTGAGCAGGCGCCGCGGCGTTCTTCGTTCGTCCAGTACTCGCCGTCGGTGCACCGCGCCGTCATGTTCGCCGGCGCCTTCCCGAACCACTTGGCGACGCCGCCGTGACTGGAGCAGGCGCCTTGCTGTGACGCCGCCTTCGACCACGTGCTGTCGCCGCACCGGGCCGTCGCCGTCTTGGGCATCCGCATTTCGTTCTTTGCTTTGGCCGCGGCGGGCTTGGCGGCCGCTTTCTGAGCGTGCACTGGTGACGCCGAGAGTACGGCGACACCGACTGCGACGACCATCACGCGAAGCGAGCTGAGAACACGCATTGGAGCCCTCCCGGGGTTGTTGTCCACTGAGAGCGACCCCGCCACCACTCACACGGCCACTGTTTCGGTTTGCGCTGTGGGCAGAGGGCTGTGGGCAGAGGGCTGTGGGCAGAGGGCTGTGGGCAGAGGCTGCGGGCGGGAGTGCGTAGTTCACCCTCGGCCCTCTGCCCGCTGCCCGCTGCCCGCTGCCCACTGCCCACTGCCGAGCGCCACTCGCCACTCACCCCGCGCCACTCTATTTTCTCCCCGCCCCCCCAGGAAAGGAGATTCAATGCGACGCTCTTCGACCGCTCTCGTCCTCGCATTCGTCATCGCGCCGCTGGCTGCGAGCGGCGCGCAGGAGAAGCGCTCGGACACGCTCCTCACCGTCGACCATTACCTGGATTTCGAGCAGGTTGGCGACCCACAGATCTCGCCCGACGGGAAGCAGATCGTCTACGCCCGGCGCTTCGTCAACAAGATCGACGACCGGTGGGACTCGGCGCTGTGGATCATAAACGCCGACGGCTCGCACAATCGCATGCTGGGCAAGGGAGCGAGCCCTACCTGGTCGCCTGACGGGACGCGGCTCGCGTACCTCGCCGAGGGGGAGCCGCGCGGGACGCAGGTCTGGGTGCGGTACATGGACGCGGAAGGCGCATCGTCCCAGATCACGCACACCGACCAGGGTCCTGCCGACGTCAAGTGGTCGCCGGACGGAAAGTCGATCGGGTTTAGCATGTTCGTACCGTCCCCGAGGACGTGGAAGATCGACATGCCGGAGGCGCCGAAGGGCTCGCACTGGACCGCGGCGCCGCGGTACGAGACGTCGCTCCACTTCAAGCAGGATCGCGTCGGCTTCATGGAGTCCGGGAATCGTCACCTGTTCGTCGTTCCCGCCGATGGGGGAACGCCGCGACAGGTGACGCGAGGCAACTGGAGCGTCGGCAGCCGCTTCGACGCGCTGGACGGCGCCGTGGGCTGGGACTGGACGCCTGACTCGCGGACGATCGTCTTCGACGGCCTCGCCGACTCGACGGCGGACCTCAACTATCGCAACTCGAACATCTACGCCGTCGACGTCATGACGGGCGTGATGCGCCGCCTAACGAGCCAGGACGGTGCGTGGAGCGGGCCGGCGGTGTCGCCCGACGGGCGTCGCATCGCCTACCGCGGCTACACGCAGGTGAAGGACAGCTATCACGCGTCGGAACTCTACGTCATGAACGCCGACGGCTCCGCGGCGCAGAAGGTCGGCGGAGACCTCGATCGCGACGCCGGCGACGTCACCTGGTCACCGGATGGCACTGGCATCTACTTCACCGCCCAGGACCACGGGGCGTCGAATCTCTACTGGACGGCGCTCACCGGCGCGGCGCGCGCGGTGACGACTGGCGAGCAGATGCTCACGAGCTTCGAGATGGCACCCAAGGGCGGCCCGTCGATCCTCGGCGTCGCGATCCGGTCGACGTCCAAGCAGCCGAACGACATCGTGCGCGTGGCGCTCAAGGGGAGCGGCTCGCGCACGGGCGACATCACGCAGCTGACGCACGTGAACGACGATCTCCTCGCGCACATGAAGCTCGGCGATGTCGAGAAGATTACGTATACCTCGACGAACGGCACGAAGGTGGACGGCTGGGTCGTGAAGCCGCCGAACTTCGACGCGTCTCGTAAGTATCCGCTCATCATGGAGATTCACGGCGGCCCGCACGGCGCGTACAATGGGGCGTTCAACTATCAGTTCCAGAACTTCGCGGCCAACGGCTACGTGGTGCTCTACACCAATCCGCGTGGCTCGACGAGTTACGGCAGCGCGTTTGGCAACGCCATCATGCACCGCTATCCCGGCGTCGACTACGAGGATCTCATGGCGGGCGTCGACACGGTGGTCGGCCGCGGCTACGTGGACACGCAGAGCATGTACGTCGGCGGCTGCTCGGGCGGCGGTGTGCTCTCGAGCTGGGTGATTGGCCACACCAATCGCTTCGCCGCGGCGGCGGTGCGCTGTCCAGTGATCAACTGGCTGAGCTTCGCCGGCGAGTCGGATGTCCCGCTCTTCACGTACAACTTCTTCGACAAGCCGTTCTGGGAGGATCCGACGCCCTGGCTCAAGCAGTCGTCGCTGATGTACGTCGGCAACGTCACGACGCCCACCGTTCTAATGACCGGCGAGCTCGATCGCCGCACACCGATGCCGCAGAGCGAGGAGTACTACGCCGCGCTCAAGATGCGCGGCGTTCCAACGGCGCTACTCCGCTTCGAAGGTGAGTTCCATGGCACCGGATCCAAGCCGTCCAACTTCATGCGCACGCAGCTGTACATGATGAGCTGGTACAAGCAGTGGAAGCGCGCGCCGGGTGGGACGGTGGTCACGGCGGACGCGGGGATGCGTTAGGACGCGGGGCGCGGGGCGCGGGGCGCGGGGCGCGCATGAATGTCATCCCGAGGAGTCGAGCGCAACCGAGACGACCGCGGGATCTGCTTTCGACGTCGCAGGGGCGACATCCCTGCGGCGCCTCGCCTGAGGGGAACGCAGAGTACGCAGACAACCCGCAGATGCCGCGGAGAAAGAGCGGGAACGTCCTTTTCAAGAAAAGCGATGAGGTTCCCGCTCTTTCGTTGTAGCAGCGCAATCTGCGACATCTGCGCAATCTGCGTTGTTCCACTTTATCGCCCCGGGATGCGTCCTCGGAGCACGACGCAAAGAGCAGATCCCCCGCTACGCTCGGGATGACAGTCGCTACGGAAATCTCACCAGCTCATTCGCGACTGGCATCTCGCGGCGCCTAACGACTTCCGTACTCCGTGGGCATTTCGCCGAAAAGCCCTCGCACTGTCCTACCACCGTCAGGCTCTCGAACACGTACGGAACGCCCTCCGAGCCTAACGGCGAGCTCGCGTCGCTGACATGAAAGTGCAGGTGGGGCTCGGTGGAGTTGCCGCTGTTGCCCACGAGGCCGAGGACCTGGCCGCGCTTCACGCGCGCGCCGAGCGTGACCCGGATCGAGCCGGGCTGCAAGTGCGCGTAGAACGCGTAGTGCCCGCCGCCGATGTCGACAATGACGTGATTCCCGCCGACCGTTTCGAGTGTGATCGGAACCGCGCGCGAGTTGAGCCCCGGAACGTTCTCGGGGATGCTGTCCTTCACCTCGGTGACGATGCCATCGGCAACCGCTAGGGCGTCGTTGCCATACGCGTAGTAGCTGCTGTTCTTGAGCGAGTCGCCGCTGTACGTCTTGTTGCTCGCGTCGAGCTTCACCCAATCGATCGCGAAGCGCTGGGCGATGTAGTAGCTGCCGAAGAGTGGAATCATCGCACGCCGATGACCACTTTCGGCGCCCGGCCCGTTCGCGGCGAGCCACGGTCCGCCATGCAGCGGCGGAGCGATAACGAGAACGTCATTCGTCACCGGGACGTTCGACGTCTCGAGCGTGAGCGGCGCCGTGGCGCCGGAGTCCGGCATGATCGTTATGCGGTGGCGAATCGCGCGCGGCGGCGCACCGGTGAGTGGGACCCACATGTACACGACCGCGCGCAGCCCCGCACCGATGTGTAACCGATCCGCCGCAGGGATACGCGCGCCGGGCCGTGCGCTGGCGCGCTGCAGCGTGCTGTCGGTCATCGTCATCAGCGCAGCGCCGTTGTCGGCGCTGACGACGTCGATTCGTTGCAGTCGCACCGGCTGCGGCATGAAGTTCGTTATGTGCAGCTCGTAGGGAAGTATCGTCTGTGCGCCACCGTGTGCCACGGTCGGCGGCTTCGGGACACGGACCTCGAGCGCCGGCGGAAACGACACCTGAGCGTGAAGGACGAACGCGGGCGCTCCGGTAGCAATCGCGAGAATCGCCCGGATGATCGAGATAGAGCGGCGAGTCATGTCTTTCGAGGGTTAGGCCTTCATGAGCGCACAGCCTGCATTCTGCGCGCGCACGAGCGCAAAGATGCCGTCGGGCATGAGAAAGGCACCGGGTACGAGGCCGTTGCGGAATTCGGTACGGACTTCTTCGACGTCGCGCTTGGCCTGCTCGGCGTACCCCCGAGCCCAATTCATCGCTGATCGATTGCAGACCAGTATCGTGAGTCCGCGCGCGACGAGTGGCTCGATCTTGTCGCCACGGGCTGGTTCACCGGCTGGACCGCGCAGAAAGGGATTGCGGCGCGCCGGCAACCTCGTTCCCGGGTCGTTGATCTTCTGATCCGCCCCGATTGCGTAGCGATCCCAGAGCGCATCCTGAAAGGCCATCGGCGTTCCAAGCTGGCGCATGACGATCACGACGCACGTCTGCTCGTCGGGGCCATTGTAGACGTCATGAAATCGGTCCATGATGTCCGACGCCAGATTGAGCGCATTCCCCTCCGCGATCGTCGTGCAATCGATGACGGCCTTGTATGGCGCCTTCACGACGCGATCGACCCACTGCATATCCCAGGTCGATGGCTCCGCCTGGGATGCGAGGACGCGTTGTCGCACAATCGACGGGAGGAGTGCCATCAAGCCGAGCTGACCGAGAAAGCCTCGGCGCGACTTCGACGCGTTGCTATTCATGGCGCACCTCACCATTGAACACGGCCGCCTGCGACGATCGTCAGGTGGTGCGGAAAAACGCGCAGCCGGCATTCTGCGCGCGAATGAGGGCGAAGATCCCGTTAGGCATCAGGATCGCGCCGGGCACGACATTCGTGCGCAGGTCTTCCTTCACCTCGTCGACCGGCTTGTTCACGCGCTTCGCCAGCGTCGACGCGAGTCCCATCGTCGCGCGATTGCAGACGAGGAAGATCACGCCGCGCGCGACGAGCGGCTCGATCTTGCTGTTCAGTTCCCAGCTCTCCTTCGCGTTAGGCGACGGGCGCAGGAACGGATTTCGCTTTGCCGGCGCCTTCGTGTCCGGATCGGTGACGCTCCGCTCCTCACCGATGCCGTAGCGCTCCCACATCGCGTCGGCCTGCGCCATCGCCGCGGCGAAGTGTCGCAGCACGACGACGACCTGCATCGGCTCGGCGCCGCTGCCACTGCTGCCCCCACCGTAGACCTCATGAAACGTGTCGAGAACGTCGAGCGCGGTATAAAGTCCGTCGCCCTCGATCTTGGTGACGTCGATCGCGACCTTGTACGGGGCCGCCGTCACGCGCTCCACCCACGACATGTCCCATGCGGACGATGCGACACGGTGCCGCGCCGCGCGACTCGCGCGAGCGTTAGGCACCGTCGCCGCCATGGCGATCGCGCCGAGCTGCCCGATGAACTCGCGGCGACGCGGCTCCTGGTTCTCCTTCATTATTTGTCCCCTGTCCCTTTGAATTTCCGACGAATGCGCTCCATGAGGCCGGGCGCGTTCGGATCGACGATCTTGATCTCGATCGATCCAAGGAAGGCCGAGCCCGTGACGCGCACCGTCGGCGCATCCGGCGACGTCGTGCTCGCGATCTGGCGCTGCACTTCGGCGCTTCCCATCACCGCATCGACCTCGCTCTCGACCCGCAGGTCTGGCGGGACGATGATCTCCACGCTGGCCATGATGCAGCGGATCTCGATCTCGGAGGTGCCCGGCGCAAGCAGTGCCTTCGTCAAATCGAGCTCCGCGTTGCCCCAGAATGCGAAGACGCGAAAGAGCCGCGGCAGGATCCAATCCGCGTCGCGGCGCATGTTCGACAGGATCGCCACCGCTCCACGACGCTCGGGCACGAGGTGCGCCTCGAGGGTCGGGTGTGCGCTGCGTTGAATGGCGGGCGGGAAAGAAGTCGGCGACGTCATGACGGGTGAGACGAAAGCACGGCGGACGGAGTTTCGCTAGGCCGAAAGCTCGCGCGCCAGACGCTGCAAGACGGCCTGGAGGTCGGGCTTCCGGTCGAGGACTTCCACGCATGGATCCGCCGTCAGCCGCTCCATGCGCTCCACGGCGTTCTTGATCGTGTAGTCACGCGGGTCCAGGCCGTCGACGACTTCGTCCCAGAGAAGGGGCATCGAGACGGTCGCGCCGGGCAATGGGCGCACGCTGAATGGCGCGACGATGGTCTGGCCGTGCCGATTCTGCAGATAGTCGAGATAGACCTTGTCGCCGCGCTTGGTGACGTGCCTGACGATCGTGCCAATGTCGCCGAGCTCGCGCAGGACGCAGCGGGCGAGGAGCTCTCCGAGCGTGCGCGACTGCTCGTAAGTACACTGCCTGCCTAACGGGAGGAGGATGTGCAGACCGGTCTTGCCGGTGGTCTTCACGTAGTTGGGCAGGCGGATCGTCTCGCAGAGCTTATGGAGAACCTGCGCCGTGCGAATGACATCCTTGAACGGCGCCTCCTTGGGATCGAGATCGATGACGCACCAATCGGGCAGCTCCAGTGACCCGACGCGGCTCGCCCAGAGGTGGAGCGGGATCGAGCCAAGGTTGGCGATGTAGACGAGCGCGTCCTCGTCGTCCGCGACGAAGTAGCGGATCTCACGCTGGGTGTCTTCACTCCAGATGCTGACGGTGCGCAGCCACTCCGGCGCGAACTCGGGCGCGTCCTTCTGATAGAACATCTTCCCGTCGATCCCGTCGGGATATCGCGTCATGACCACGGGCCGATTGCGCAGATAGGGAAGAATCCACGGCGCGACGGCGCGATAGTAGTCGATGAGGTCGCCCTTGGTGTACTTCTCGTTTGGCCAGTAGATCTTTTTGAGGTTGGAGAAATTGATGGCGCGGGGAGCGGCGGGCGGGACGCGGGACGCGGGCGCGACAACGGCCTCTTCGTCGCCTGCGCCGTCCCACGCCGCTCGTTCCGCGACCGGCGGCTCTGGGCGCGCGTCCCGCGTCCCGTGTCCCTCGTCCCGCACACACTCCCGCGGCGGCTTGTCCGTGCGGAGGCGCAGCAAGGTGGCGTGGCGCAGCAGGCCATCCGGTGTCCATTCGCGAAAGCGGACCTCGGCGCAGTACACCGGCTCGACCCACGTCGTCGTCTTCGCTTCGGGCACCACCGCCATCGTCTTGCCGTTGACGATAGGACCGGTGCACGGCGCGGTGTCGCGAACGATTGGCGCGAGCATCGCGTCGAGCCGAGTGAGCGTCTCCTCATCGAAGCCCGTGCCGACGCGTCCCGCGTAGACCAGCGTCTCGCCCACGAAATTAGCAAGTTGTAAAGCGCCAAGGTGGCTGCGGGAGCCTTTGGGGGCCGTGAAGCCGACGATGACGAAGTCGCTCGTCGGCTCCGTCTTGATCTTGATCCACTTGTCGGTGCGACCGGCGCGGTACGGTGCGTCGGCCTTCTTGGCGATGATTCCCTCGAGGCCGAGCCTGGCAACCTGCTCGAGAAATGCTTCGCCCTCGCGGACGATGTGGTCGAGCGCGCGCACGGGTCCGAGCTTCGGCACGACCTCGCGCAGGAACTCCTTGCGTTTCAAGAGTGCTAACGATCGGAGGTCGAGGTCGCCGACGGCGAGGAGGTCAAAGGCGTAGTACGTCGCCGGCAGCTCGACGGCGGCGCGTCTGATATCGACTGGCGACGTCAGTCGGCCGCGCTGCTGGAGTCGCGAGAAGCGCGGGATCCCCTCGGCGTCGAGGCACACGACTTCGCCGTCGAGAATGAAATTGTCGAGCGGTAGCGCCTTGATCGCGCGCGCGATCTCGGGAAAGACATCCGTGTAATCGTTGCCGTTGCGGGTGATGAGCCGCGCTTCGCCCTGCTGCTTGCCGGCGATGAGTCGATAGCCATCGAGCTTGAGCTCGAAGATCCAGTCGTCGCGCGTGAACGCCTCGTTCTGCGATTCGGCCAGCATTGGCTTGACGCTGCCGACGTCGAGCGTCTGCCTAACGGCGCCCGCCTCGGCAAGTGCGTTATGCAATCGCGTTCCCGGCGTGACACCGGCTTTGATCTCTTCGACGGTGAGGCCAGAGAGCACCGACTCCTCGGGGAACTGATCGCCCGGGCTCTTCACCCACGCGTCCCGCTCCTTGATGAGCAGCCAGTCCTTCTCGCTCTTCTTGATCTTCACGAGCGTCCACTTGCCGTGGAGCTTGTAGCCCTTGAGCTCGAAGAGGAGCTTCCCCTTCTCCAATCCCTCGCGCCAATCCTCGAGCGGCACCCACTCGCCGCGGTCCCAGACGATCACGCCGCCGGCGCCATAGTTCCCCTGCGGAATGACGCCTTCGAAGTCGCCGTACTCGAGCGGGTGATCCTCGACTCGCACGGCGAGCCGCTTGTCGTTCATGTCGTACGACGGTCCTTTGGGCACGGCCCAAGAGCGGAGAACGCCCTCCATCTCGAGGCGGAGATCGAAGTGGAGCTGCCGAGCAGCGTGCTTGTGCACGACGAAGAGCCGTCCGATGACCGGTGAGACGGGCCCGAACGGCTCCGTCGTGCGATCGGGGGATCGCTTCGCGCGATACCTACTGAGGGCATCACCGGACTCGGCCGGAGATGTCGCGTCACTTTGGTCGGGCACGCTCGTCTGAGTGTCTGCTAGGTGCTAGGTGCTAGGTGCTAGGTGCTAGGTGCTAGGTGCTAGGTGCTAG
>JADMIO010607110.1_pt1 | contig 31144 bp, 24 predicted proteins | sample 8958161 | NCBI WGS metagenome assembly JADMIO01 (sample SAMN16585339, study PRJNA669376) | soil metagenome | isolation source: Crop rotation soil | place: USA: Cullars Rotation, Alabama | collected 2011 | reverse complement strand
GCGTCGGGCGCGTACACGCCGCAGCAGGCGCACAACGACTACCTGGAAATCCTGGCGAGCGGCGGCGTCATCGGGTGCGCCATCTTTCTCTGGCTCGCAATCGTCGTCTTCAGACGCGTGCGTAAGGTGCTCCGTCACGGCGACTCTTTCCGCCGCGCCGCCTGCCTGGGCGCGCTGGTCGGCCTGTTCGGCGTCGCCGTCCACAGCCTCTTCGACTTTGGCCTGCATCTGACCATCAACTCCGCGCTCTTCGTCGTGCTCCTCGTCATCGCGACGGCTGACGTGCCGGGTGAGGGCAGGGACGAGGTCATCGCCCGCAAGCGAACAGGGACCGTCGCGGCTTGATTTGCGCCGCTAACACTGGTAAGAAACTAGTTCACTTTTTGTGAGCACACCTCGGCCAGGGTGTGACAGGATTAACAGCCCGCAGGCTGTTCTTAACGGACTCGGCCATCACGTCCACTAAGTCAATCGCCAGAGTGCAATCCTCAGAAATGCGTTCCCGGAGTCGAGCGGGGGCGTCTGCTTAACTAACTAAGAAAGGTTATCGCTGTGTCTATATCTTCACCGTTTGCTTACGTGCGTCGCAAGTTAATTCTGATTCTCTCCTTCGCTCTCCTTGTTTCCATTCTTCCTTTAGGCAGATTCCTACGGGTCGTCCCGACGGCGCACGCCGCCGCCTTCACGGCGGGCAATCTGGTCGTCTATCGCGTCGGCACGGGCTCGGGCACGCTCGGCACCAGTGCGGCGGCGGTCTTCCTCGACGAGTACACGCCGAGCGGCACGCTGGTCCAAACGATTGCCATGCCGACGGCGGTCAGCGGCTCGAACAGGAGATTGACGGCGGCCGGCAGCTCTACGTCGGAAGGATTTCTGACACGCTCGGCCGACGGACAGTACATTGTCCTCGCCGGCTACGACGCTGATGTCGGCACGGCCACCGTTGCGAGCACGACCTCCGCGACCGTCAACCGCGTCATCGGCCGCGTGGACGCTTCGGGGACGGTGAACACGAGCACCGCGCTCACGGATGCGATCAGCGCGGGCAACGCGCGCAGCGCGGCGAGCACGAACGGGACCGACTTGTGGATTTCCGGCACAAGTTCGGGCGGCGGCATCCGCTATGCGACGCTCGGCGCGACGACCTCGACACAGATCAGCACGACGCCGACCAATCTGCGACAGGTGAACATCTTCGGCGGCCAGCTCTACGTCTCATCTATGTCCGGCACGACCCGCATGGCGACGGTTGGCAGTGGAACGCCGACGACCGGCAGCCAAACTATCACCAACCTGACCGGCCTCGACTCAACGAACGTGAATGGTCCATACGGTTTCTTTTTTGCTGACTTGAACGGCGGGGTGGCCGGCAACGATACCCTGTACATCGCTGACGAGAGCAGCAACATTATCAGGAAGTTCTCGCTCGTCTCTGGGACGTGGACGGCCAACGGCTCGGTCAGCGCAACGGCAGTGCGCGGCCTCACGGGAGCGGTCAACGGCGGTAGCGTGACCCTTTACGTGACGAGCAACGGGACCACTTTATCCTCACTGACCGACGCGTCGGGCTACAACGCGACTATCACAGGCTCTTTGACGACGCTTGCGACCGCCGGGTCGAATACAGCTTTCCGCGGCGTCGCCTTAGCCCCTGCTTCGGGTGGTGGAGGTGGGTCAACTAATCCTTCCGGCTCTGGCTCGGCCACGCCATCCACAGTCTCGCCTGGCGATTCGACGCTTCTGACAGTCAGCGTAACGCCCGGAACAAATCCGACGAGCACAGGTCTCGCCGTGACAGGCAACCTGACTTCAATCGGCGGCTCTTCCACGCAGCAATTCTTTGATAACGGCACCAACGGCGACGCCACCTCCGGTGACAACATCTTCTCGTTCAGCACGACGGTTGCCCCCGGCACTACAAACGGCGCGAAATCCCTGCCCGTGACGATCACGGACGCGCAGGCGCGCACAGGCAACACGAGCATCTCGCTCACCGTTCAGTCTCCACCTACGATTACTGCTATCTACGTGATTCAGGGCAGCAACACGACTTCGCCGATTGTGGGCCAAAGTGTGACGACGACCGGGATCGTCACCGGGCGCAAGAGCAACGGATACTTTATTCAAGACCCGAACGGCGACGGCAACACGAACACCTCCGACGCGCTCTTCGTCTTCACGTCTGGCACGCCTTCAGGGGTCGCCCTCGGCGACTCCGTCCGGGTCACTGGCACTGTGGCCGAGTTCATCTCTGCGACGAGCGACGAGCCGACGACCCCGGCCGACCCGAAGACCGCGACGGAGCTGACGAGCCCCACGACCACCGTGCTCTCTTCGGGGAACCCGCTCCCGGCCCCGCTCGACCAGACTATCTTCAACGCGGCCGCCGCGAGTCGCGGCGCGGAGCTTGAGAAGTACGAATACATGCGCGTGAGCGTCTCGTCGCTCACCGTCTCGGAGCCGACCAACAACAACTTCGGCGAGTTCTGGGGCGTCACGACGGGCACGCCGCGCCCGTATCGCGAGCCTGGGATAGAGAAGGGTGACCCCATCCCTGCGGCCGACCAGGGCCCCTACGCCGGCACGCAGCCGCCGAACGTCCCTATCTTCGACGGCAACTTCGAGCGCATCATGGTTGACAGCGACGAGTCACTCAACGCCGGCGGCGTGCGTCGCTCGGCGCTCATGGTGACGACGGGCGCGGTCGTCACGGGGCTGGTCGGGCCGCTTGACTACGCTTTCGACAACTACCGCATAGTGCTCGACGCGACCGCCTCGATCTCCGTCACGCCCGGCATCACGGCCGCCATCCCCGTGCCGACGCGGACGGCTGAGGAGTTCACTATCGGCCACGCCAACCTGGAGAACTTCGGCGTCTCGAACGCGGGCTTCGCGGGCCGCCTCAACAAGGCTTCGCTCGCCATCCGCAACGTGATGCACACGCCCGACGTGCTCGGCATGATCGAGATCTTCGACCTGACGACGCTCCAGCAGTTGGCGACGAAGATAAACAACGACGTGGGCAACCCATCGGCCGTCAACTACGTGGCCTACCTTCAGGAGGGCATCAAGCCCGGAGACCCCAACGACTTTGCCGACGACCAGGATGTCGGCTACCTCGTCAATACGGCGCGCGTCAGCGTGGTCGGAAGCCCCACGCAGTATCACCAGGGCAACACCTTCACCTACTGCAACACCACCTCCGTGCTACACGACCGCCCGGCGTACGTCCTCAACGTCACCGTGCCGCAGACGAGCGGCCCGGCCGTCCCCGTCACTGTCATTCTCAACCACACCAAGTCGCTCATCGCTTCCGACAGCCCGTTGCCCTACGGCACTTGCGGGACGGGGACTGAGGGGGCGCGCAACCGCGAGAAGCGGCGGCTCCAGGCCGAGGACATCGCCGACCTGATCCAGACACACGCTTCGGAGAACCTTGTCGTCCTCGGCGACCTCAACGCCTTCGACTTCAACGACGGCCTCGGCGACATCGTGGGCACGCTCAAGGGCTCGCCCGTCCCTGCCGACCAGGTCGTCGAGCCGAGCACGGATCGCTGGACGTACACGCTGACCAACCTCGGCAACACGCTCCCGGCGAGCGAGCGCTACTCGTTCGCCTTCGAGGGCAACGCACAGGCGCTAGACCACGTGCTGGTCAGCGCCCCCATGCTCGCGCACAACACGCGCTTCGCTTACGGCCGCTACAACGGCGACTTCTCCGTGGACTACGCTGCCGACACTAACCGGCCCGAACGGCTCGCCGACCATGATGCGGCCGTGGCCTACTTCAGCTTCGCAGTGGCACAACCCGACCTCGCTATCTCGAAGACGGCCGACCGCAACCCCGCGCCCGTGGGCCTGAACTTCAACTACAACATCACGGTCACGAACACCGGCTCGCCCGCGTCGAACACGGTCGTCACGGACACTCTGCCTTCGCAGGTGACGCTGACCGCGACGATGACCTCGCAGGGGACGTGCTCTTACGACTCCGGCACGCGCACCGTGACCTGCAACCTGGGCACGGTCAGCGCGGGCTCGCCCGTCAACATACGGTTGACGGTCAAGCCGCGCGAGGAAGGGACGCTCGACAACACCGCCAGCGTCACGACGAGTGACACGGAGACGAGCACCGCCAACAACAGCGCGTCGGTCAACGGGCTGCCAGCCGTCAAGGAAACAGACCTCTCCGTGCAGAAGACGGCCGCTCCCAACCCCGTCTTCGTCAGCCAGAACGTGACCTACACGATGGTCGTCAAGAATAACTCAACGGTCTCGGGCGCAACCGGCGTCGTCCTGACCGATAGCTTGCCCGCCGCGATGAAGTTCGTCTCGGCGACGACCAGCCAGGGGAGCTTAATCACACCGCCCGTCGGCTCGAACGGGATCGTGACGGCCAACCTGGGCTCGCTCGGCATCGGCGCAACCGCGACGGTGACGGTGACGGTCTCGGCTTCGGCCGCAGGCGTCATCACCAACACGGCCACGGTCACGGGCAACGAGTCAGACCCGTTAGCAGCGAACAACACCGACAGCGCGACGACGAGCGTGACGGCCGTCAACTTGCAGAAGGTGCTGCTGGCGAAGCAGGTGCTCATCGGCGGGTGCGAGAATACGACCGGCAACGTTTACCTGACCGGGCCAGCGCCGACGGGTGGCTTGACCGTCGCGTTGTCAACGACGAGTCTGGCGGGCGTGACTGTGCCGGCGAGTGTCTTCATCCCGGCGGGGCAGATGGTGAGTCCGGCCTTTAATGTGACGACGAGTCCGGTCGCCGCGAAGCAGGTGGGGCTGGTGACGGCGACGCTCGGGCAGAGCAGCGTCTCGCGTGGCCTGACCATCAACGTCGGCTCTGGCGTCTGTCCTCCGTAATGCCTTGGGCGACAAACTCAGAGCACCAAACAAAACTCCTGCCGGACCTTCATCCGGCAGGAGTTTTGTTTGGTGCTCAATTCGTGAGAGTTTTATAGCCACTTGCGATTGAGTGTGACCCATAAGAAATCTCACGCCAAGACGCCAAGACGCAAAGAGAAGAGTCTGCTTTCTTTGCGTCTTGGCGTGAAATATTTTCTTCAGGCGACACTCAATTGCAAACCGATATAGATTGACAGGCGAAAGCTCAGCCAATAAAGTACGCACGCTGCTTTTAGCAGTTTCCCTCAAGGGCGGGTAGGGACTCACAGCGGTGTATGTAGTTTTAGAAGCCGAAAGCTTTCAGGACGTTTCTCTTGCCTACTTCCCGTTTCTCCCTAAACACACTCGCGATAAATTAACCTGCCCTGCTGGTGTTGAAGTGCCGCTCACCAGCCGTGATCGTCCTAGGAAACGATCTTTCCACTCACTAGGAGATCTAAAATGAGACCCAGATTCTTGGTTAGCGTTGCCGTGTTGGCGCTAGCTTGCGCCTCAGTGTGCGCGCAAACAGTTACGAACTTGGCGGTCACTCCATCCTCAGCCGGAGTGTTCGATAGTAATCATGTGACAGGCGTCGCGGGAGACTTCGCTCCCGGGTTCGCGGCTGGCAGCTTTGCGTCCGATGGAGTTGCCAAAACTGACATGTACTTTACCCCAGAAGCTCTGTTCGGACACTCCGTGACGATCACAGATGTTGCGAGCGTGAGCTACTGGACAAAGAAGTCAACGACACACACCCCGGATTTAGTTGATTGGTCTTTCCTTCTCTACACCAAGCCCTACGCCGGTGACGTTTCCAGCGTGACTTGGTACGGAGACCGCATCGGAAGCGAGCCCTATTTCGCGATCAATTTGGCCGACCCCGGCAACAACTGGAACAAATGGTCAACCGATGGCGCGGCCAACAGGATGAGGTTCTATGAATCGACTCAGGGTGCGCCGGGGGCAAATTTCGGGACCTATAACGACCCCGACTGGACGGCCTTCAAGAGCAGCAATGCGTTGTCAGGCTCTCCTTATGGGGGGCACGAAATTCTGTTCTTCTCGATCCAGACCGGCAGCGCAACAGCCCCCGGTTTCTTTGGACAGGTTGACGGCGTTCGCATCGTTCTCAACGACGGCTCGGTTGCCAATATTAATTTCGAATCGAATGACGGCCCGGTGATCTATGACAGCACGGTCATTCCACTTCCCTCAAACCTGCCGAGTGTGGGTGCCGAGGCATACGGCTTCAAGGAGATCGGCGACGCCATCACTTTCGCCGGCACGGAGCGAAATCTGGCGACAGTGAAGGTCACGACGAGCAGTTGGGGTTGTCAAAACGGCCGCTGGAATACGGCGGATTGCGTCACCACTCCCGGGGCCACCTTCAGCATCCCCATCACGCTGAACATCTACAATGCAGGTGACCCGACGCCCGGCTCGCTCATTGCGACCAAGACGCAGACGTTTTCGATTCCTTACCGCCCTTCGAGCGACAACACACATTGCACCGGCGGCCGTTGGTACAACGGCACGACCTGCTTCAATGGTCTGGCTCACAATATTACCTTTGACCTGACTTCGATGGGGATTACGCTGCCGAACTCAGTAGTGTTCGGTCTGACTTACAACACGACGAGCTATGGTCCGAATCCCATCGGAACCTCCGCCGCATGCTTCAGCAGTTCCGCCGGTTGCCCGTACGATTCGCTGAACGTGGCGCTCTCGCCGGCGGTTACGGTCGGAAGCAAGCCGTTCGCGGATACTCTCTACTGGAACAACGCCTTCGCCTCAAACTACTGCGACAGCGGTGCGGCGGGAGTCAATCTGTTTCGCCTCGACTCGCCTACCAATGCCTGCTGGTTCAACACGGCGCCGGGAGACAGCTTGATACCGGCCGTTCAATTTACGGTGACGCCGACGGCGCCCGACTTAGCGATCACGAAGACGGCTGACCGCAACCCGGCGCCGGTCGAGTTCAACTTCAACTACGACATCACGGTGACGAACACGGGTACGCCAGCGTCGAATGTGGTGGTCACCGATCCGCTACCTTCGCAGGTCACGTTGACGGCGGCGACGACCACGCAGGGCACGTGTAGCTATGATTCCGGCACCAATACCGTGACGTGCAACCTGGGCACGGTCAATGCGGGAGCGCCGGTCAATATTCGTCTGACGGTCAAGCCTCACGCGGAAGGCGCGCTCGACAACACGGCGACGGTGACGACGACCGACACAGACTCCAACCCGAGCAACAACAGCGCGTCAGTCAACGGCGTGCTGGCGCAGAAGTTTGTTGACCTCGCCGTCCAGAAGTTGGCCTCGGCCAACCCGGTCTTCGTCAGCCAGAACGTGACTTATACGATCACGGTGAAGAACACCAACACGCCCTTGAGCGCGACAGGCGTCGTGCTGACCGACACGCTCCCGGCCTCCGAGACGTTCGTCTCGGCGACCACGTCGCAAGGCTCACTCGGCACTCCGTCCGTCGGCTCGACCGGCACGGTGACGGCGAACCTCGGCACGATTGCCGCAGGCGCGACCGCGACCGTGACCATCACGGCCAAGACGACTGCCGCGGGCAGCGTGACCAACTCCGCGAGCGCGACGAGCAGCGAGAGCGAGTTCAACCCGGCGAACAACACTGACAGCGCGTCCGTCGTCGTCAAGTCGGCCGCGTTGCAGAAGGTGTTGTTAGCCAAGCAGGTCTTGACGGGTGGTTGCGAGAACACGACCGGCAATGTTTACCTGACCGGGCCAGCGCCGGCGGGTGGTTTGACCGTCTCGTTGTCAACGACGAGCCTGGCGGGCGTGACTGTGCCGGCGTCTGTGTTCATCCCGGCGGGGCAGACGGTGAGTCCGGCCTTTAATGTGACGACCTCGCCGGTGGCGACCAAGCAGGTGGGCTTGGTCAATGCGACGTTGGGGGCGAGCACGGTCTCGCGTAACCTGACCATCAACGTCGGCTCTGGCACTTGCCCCCCGTAAGGGGTACGGACGGAAACCTGGGGGTGAGCGGGTCGGGCGGGAGTGTCAAACGCTCCCGCCCGACTCGTCTCTGTTTGAATTGAAACAGGACTGGCCTTTCGCTGATGTCCAGCTTGCGCGCGAAAAAAATTAATCTCTTCAGGTTGTTGGCCGTTGGCTGTCTGCTGTGGAGCGGCTATGTCTTGTTCGGAGGGCGTCTCAATGCGCTCTTCGCGCAGAGAAAGACGCAAGAGACGCCGGCCCGCGCTTCAGCAACTAGCGCCAGGCCGCAGGCACGCCGGCCCTCGCTTTCGCGTTTGCCGCCGGACGTTGTGCGTGACTACAGCTACAACGCGGCGCACCTCTTGAACGGCGCGGGCGCTCCGCTGTACGCCGCGGACGAACGTTATCAAACGTTCCTCGCGAAGCTGCGCCAGTTCCCGCCAGACATTCTGATAGTCGGCAAGGAAGCGCCGCTGACGCACAGTCTCGGCCCCACTCTTTCCTTCGGCGGCGAGAACAGAACTTTCCCGCCTCCGCCGGGCCGCAAGGGCGAGGACGCGCGCCGCTTGCTCTCGCCCGACGAGCTGCGTCTCAGGATTAAAGCCACGGAGCAGTTCGTCCGCGACGTTCACGCGGCGGGCGTCAAAACAGTCATCCCGTACATTTCGCCGATGACGATGCTGGGCAACGCCGAACGTCGCCAGGGTTTCTTTCAGTTCTTCGATAGCTGGGAGAAGTACGCGCGCGAGTTTGACCTGCACGAGCGCCCGCCGGGCGACCCTCTAGACTGGACGCAGCGGGACCAGAAAGGTATGACCTATTTTCGCGTGGGCGGTGGGCGCGAGGACGCCGAAGGGTTGACGCGCTACAGCATGTGCGTCAACAACCCCGGCTGGCGGCGCTGGCAAATGATCGTCGCGGACTGGATCGCCCGCGTCGGCTACGACGGCGTGTGGATGGACAACGTGCTGGTCCACAGGTGCTACGACAAGTATTGCCAGGCGGTAGCGAAGGAGATGGGCGCGGACCTGTCTCGGGAGCAGGACCGTGTCTGGCTCGAAAGTTACTCGCGCTACTTCGACGAACTGCGGCGCGCGGGCGGCTCACGCCGCCACGGTGAGTTCTTCCTCGGAGGCAACTACATCGAGTTGCCCTTCCAGCGCGCCGTGACCGATGACCTGGACCTCTGCATGGTCGAGCAGGTGTGGCTCGGGGCGGCGCGCATCCTCTGGCCCGGCGGCGTCTGGACGGGCTACTATCCGCCTCTGCCGGACCAGAAAGTCGTCAACAATCGGACGCGCGGGACGAACGAAGCGCGCTCGCTCAATAACCTGTGGGTCGCGCGACTGGCCTACGCGATGCGCGGCGAAAGGGGCATTCATCTACTGGCCGGAGCGCCGGCCGGCAAGGGGCCGGAATTCGCGCACAACGAAGACTCCGCCACGCTGGCTCTCGCGGAGGGCGCGACCTTCGGCGGCGGCGTCGCGGTGCAGGTGGTGGGCCAGTATCCTTTTCATAGTGGGAACGACGCGGGGGCGCATCAGGCCAGAGAGCGATTCTTCACTTTCGGGCGCGCGCACCGTGAGCTTTACGAACGGCTCCTGCCGGCGGGTGACGTAGCCATCGTCGTCTTCCCGGACCAGGAGGCTGCGGCCCTCGTCGAGGCGCAGCAGGTGCACGAAGCCTTGCTCTGGCGCGGGCTGCTGGTGGACGTGCTCGACGGCGACAAGCAGAGCGCCGCGACGCTCGCCCGCTACGGCCTCGTCATCGTGCCCGGACGCCCCGTGCTGCCGCCGTGGATGAAGGCGCTCCCGCTGCTTCAAGGCCCGGACCCGCTAAGCCCCGAAGAGGTCAGGGAAGTAAAGAAGAGCTACCAAAAATCGCGAGAGCTGCCCCAACTGCGGCGGACCAAATTGAGTGACCTCGCAATCGAGCGCGCGGCTGAGCTGCCCGCGCTGACCTTGCCGGAGAAATCTCTGTTGGAAGGTTGCGCCTGGGCCGACGACCGGCGCGTGGTCTTGCACCTGCTCAATTTCCGCACGCCCATCGGTCTGACGAACGGCGGCAAGGTTGCGGCGGTCGGCGACATTGCCGTGCGGCTGAAGCTCCCTCAGGGGAAGAGTGTGCGAGAGGTCAGGACTTATTCGACTGACGGGCGGGAGGCGAAGACCGTGGCGTTCAAGCAGAGCGGCGACACGCTGAAGTTCCTGGCCGCGCCGGTGCGTGTTTACGAAGTGTGTGAAATTATCTTTCGTTAGGTCGTCGGAAGAAAAAAAGCGCGAGCGGGCCGGCGCGAAAACCGTGTCAATCCAAAGTAGAGATGTCCGCATTTTGCGCAAGGTAGAGATGTCCGTCGGGGCGTGGCCGGAGTTGCGGCTTGATCTTCATGTAAGAGAGTCTCCACGGGTGCGAAGGTTTCGGCGTCCGGCGTGGGGGGCGGCTGGCGGTCGTCTTCGACATTCGCTCATTGAGTTGCCTGGCCGCCACGGCCTCGGCCGGCTCCTCCCGCCGGGTGATGGCCTGATGGGTCAGACGCTGGCCCTTGTACTCGACCAGGAGCGTGCCATCGGCCTGCTCCCTGACTTCCACCCGCGCGCGGCGCAGCGTGTAAGCCGGGCGCTTGGTGACCACCTGGTAGAGCGTGCGCTTGTAAGAGAAAGAGAGTTGCCCGGAGAGCGAGCGCGTCTCGACCAGGCACAAGACGCGGTCGAGGTCGAGCGACGCAGCGAGCGTGCGGTGGGCATTGGTTGCTGAGCGAGGGCTGACCGCGAAGCGGCCGTTGTAGTCAGCCAGATACTGGGGCAGGAAGGCGTTGGCCTCTTCGAGGGTGGAGATCGAGCGCAGGCGCAGTTCCTTCACGAGCCGGTCTTGCAGCGTCTGGTTGGCCCGTTCGACTCTTCCTTTGGCCTGCGGCGAATGCGCGTAGATCAACTCGATGCCCAACTCCCGCATGGCCCGGCCGAACTGGGTGAGGCCCGTGCCACGCTGGGCCTCGCGGATGTTGACCCGAAAGACGCCCAGCTTGTCCGAATAAAAAGCCACCGGCAGGCCGTGCGCCAGCAGGTAGAGACGCACGGCCGCGAAGTAGCTGAAGGTCGTCTCGGCTTTGACGAACAATAACTGCATCAGGCGGCCCGTGGCGTCATCGATGAAGACGAGCAAGGTGCAGCGCTCAGCGCGCCCCTCGAACCAGTCGTGAGGGCTTGCGTCGATCTGGACGAGTTCGCCGTAGCAGGAGCGCCGCTCTCTGATCAGGTGCGGGGGAGAGTGTTTGATGGGGCGCGGCTGCCACAGCCCCGCGGCGATCATCAGTCGGCGGACACTTTCGACCGACAGCTTCAAGCCATGCACTTCCGAGAGCTTCTCGTGGGCGAGCGTGGGGCCGAAGTCAGGGTAGAGGGAGCGGAGCAGTTCGATGGCCCGGCTGCGGGTCGCCTCCGGCAGGCGGCGGTTGCTGGGGCGGCCGCGCCGCTTGGAGACGAGAGCCGATGCGCCCGACTTTTGGTAGGCCCGGAGCAGTCGCCTCAACTGGCGGGTGCTCAACGCGAGGCGCAGCGCGGCGGCAGGTTGCGTCAGGCGGCGCTCATTGAGTTGTTGGAGGACTTCGAGGCGGGAGAGTTCTCGCTGGCTCATCAGCAGTAAGTCGCTCACTTTCTCTGTTCCTTTCCGCTGGGTCTGAAGTTAGCAACTTCAGTATGGCGGAAAGCGGACATCTCTACTTGGGAGAAAGCGGACATTACTACTTTGCGCTAACACCGGCGCGAAAACCGTTGACCTTTGCGGACGCCGGAAGTACACTTTCGGGCGGTTGAAACGCGTTACAGTGCAGTTCGTGACCTCGGCCCGCCGGCGATGATTGCCGGGATGAAGGAGACTCAAGGCTATGGCTTCGAGATATCAGAATTTTCGGAAATGGGTCGGACTGCTCACCGTGCTCTGCGTCATGCAGATTTATGTGTTCGCGGGTTCGACCGATTCTCCGACGCGTACGGAATCGAGCGCTGCTCTGAGTCCGCAGACGGGCGCGACGCTTAAGACGACTAACAACCAGCCCGTCGTCGTCAACGGCAACAGCGTCAAGCCTGGGACGACGGTCCTCCCAGGCTCGTCCATCATCACCCCGGACGGCGTCGGTGCGACCATCAATATGGGCTTCGCCGTGCTCGATATGTCCCCGGACACGGAGTTGACTTTGGAGTTCACGCCAGGCGGTCCCGTGACGGTGACATTAAAACGCGGCTGCGTGGTCCTGCGGACTACGGGCGATGCAGAGGGCACAATCATCACGCCCGACGGCGGCACGGTCAAGACCGGAGACGACAAGCGTGCGGAGGTTTGTCACCCCCGGCGAGGTGGCTTGCCGGCGGGAACTCCGGGGGCGGGCGGTTCCCACTTAGGCGTCCTGGCCGTTTTGCTGGGGGCCACGGGGGCCACGTTCTTAGCCCTACTTCTCCCTGGCCGCGGAGAAAACCCGAGCCCGAGCGCCCCGTAAAGCGAATCGGCAAACATCTACACGCACAACGCCAAGCCTGGGCAGACGCGCCTTCAAGCGTCTCCCAGGTTTTTTCATAAATAATCTCGCCGGGGCTCACGACCCGGCCACGCGCCGCCAGGATTGGGCCAGATAAAAACTTCGTGAATACTCGATCCCTACGCGTCTTAGCCACACTCGCGCTGCTGTTGTTCTGTTCGCTCGCGATGCGCAGCGCGTGGCGTGCCGGCGTCGGGCGTCTGCGTGCAAAGGACGCCGCCCGCACCATGCTCAAAGAGCGTGCGGAGGAAGCGGTCGGGATCAGCCCCGCCGACCCGGAAACGCGTTCAGCTCTCGCGGCCGCGCTCTACAGCTCTGGCGACCTCGCCGGGACGCTCCGTGAACTGGAACGCGCCGCTGCGCTCCGACCGCGCGATTACCTGCTATGGCTACAACTCGGGCGCGCGCGCGACGAGGCCGGTGACAGGGAAGGCGCGCTGCTCGCTCTACGAGAGGCCGTCAGGCTCGCCCCGTACTACTCGGAGCCGCGCTGGCAGTACGGGAATGTGCTTTACCGCGCGGGCCGTTTCGATGAAGCCTTCCGCGAGTTGAGGCGGGCGGCCGAATCAGACCCGTCGTTATTTCCCGTGCTCCTGGACCTGGCGTGGGGCACGTACAAGGGCGATGCGGCGGCAATCGAAGGAATCGCGAGTCCGCAAAGCGACGCCCTCAGGCTCACGCTGGCCCGCTTCTTTGTCAAAAAGGGAAAGACCACGGAGGCGCTCGCCCTCTTCCGCGCCTCGGCCGGGATCCCGCAGGAGGAGCAAAGAAAGCTTCTCGTCGAGTTGATTAAGAACAAACAATTCAGAGCGGCATACGAAGTGTGGGACGCCGGCCGCGTGGAAGGGGCGGGCCACGGGCCGGGCGTTGCGGCGGGCGTTACCGATCCGGGTTTCGAGGGCCGCGTCAGTCTTTCGGAAGTCGGCTACGGTTGGCGGCAGGAGCGAAGTCTGGAGGGAGTCAAGCTCTCGTTGGAGACGAAGGGGCCCAGGTCGGGCGCGCGTTGCCTTCTGATTGAGTGGAGCGGCAACTCTCAACCCGATGCTTCGGTCATCTCTCAGCTCGTCCTCGTTGAGCCCAACGCGCGTTACCGGCTCGGCTTCTTTACGCGCGCGGAAGGTGTGGTGACGGGTGGTCCTCCCGTGCTCGTCGTGACAGACGCGGGCGACGATGAAGCGCGCGTGCTGGGCCAATCGAAGCCGTTCCCGCAGGCCACGAATGAGTGGCAGGAGTATGAAGCTGTGTTCACGACTTCCGCGACGACTGAAGCCGTTCTCATCAGCGTCCGTCGTCAGAGTTGCCCGGCCGACCCCTGCCCAATCTTCGGACGCGTATGGCTGGATGATTTCACATTGAGCAGGCTCTAGGGCGAATGGCCTGCGCGGGGCGCTGAGCTTACGATCAGGTGCCGGCGACGTTTCGTCGTTGATCTGGCCCACCCGCGTCAAACACTCTTTTCGCCTGCTCGGCGCGAGAACTTATCTCTTGCGCGCGCTGGCCCATGAGTGTACTATCGGCCCGCGTCTGTAGAGCCTGGACCGACAAGGGGTGCTTGATGCTTGTTGAATGCGTACCACGCCCGGAATTGAAAGAGCCGGTCCTGGGTTTGATCCGTAGGGTCTCGTCGGAGCACAAGGGCGGCGAGTTCGCGATCCCTTTGGCTGAGCTGTTCGAAGCCTTCGGGTTGACACTGGAAAAGTCCGAGTGGAAGAAGCTGCGCGGGCGTGGGCAAGTTCGGTTCACGCCGCACGGCCCGTCCGCCGGCGAGTTCTCCAACAAGGGCCGCGAGCAGCAACTCGCGACGGGCGAGGGTCTGACGCTGGTCGTGCCCGCGACCCTGGCCGGGGCCTACGTCACCACCCGTTCCTCCCTGACGTTGAAGTTCGAGGAGGGCTCGGCCCTGCGCGGCTGCAAGCGCGTGTTCGTCCTGATCTGCCAGGACATCATCAAGATTGACGCCGACGAGCACAAGCTGTACATAGACTTGCCGGGCGAAAAGTACGACCTCTGTTTCGTCTTCTGACGAAGACCCCGACCGCCCCGGCATGTGATATTTTTCCGAAGCCTCGCGCCCGACCGTATGTCATTCGAATGGGAGCCGCATGACACCAGCACGCACCAGGACCACGTCATCGCTCACGTCCTCGGCGCGACCGTCCTGGGTTACTTCGAGCATGACCAGGCGGCGCACCTTGTGCTGGACATAGGCTTCGTCTGGACGATCTTCGCCGACGGCGAGATGGGGCTCGTCCCGCAGACGATGGCGATCTCCGAATTGGACCTGGACGCCGACGCCAGGGAGGAGCTGCGGGCCGACGTGCAGGCGTTGCAGGATGGGCCAGAAACCGCCGGGCTTAAGCGCGTCACGCCCGCGCCGGACCAATGCCTGGTTACGGAAGTCGGCTTCCACGCGAGCGGCGACCGCCGCCGCCTGACAATCGAGGGCGAAGCATCGTGCCTCGTCATCGTCACCTCGCTTCTGACGGGTGAGATTCACATCGCTGCCGTACGGAACGAAAGCGACCTCGCATGACATAATCGCTCTCGTCCGAGAACCATCGCAGAGAACACGAACAGAGGAGGGAACAGGGGATGCTTCGGCAGAAGCATACTTATTTGTCTTTCATGGAGACGCACGTCTTCACGCACACGCCGCGCGAGTGGGCGGTAGTTTCTCGCGGCGACGACAAGGTTTTTGGCCCAGACGCGAGTTCGTCGGAAGAGGCGAATGGGCCGGACGACCCTGGGGACGCGCCGCTCGACGACGCGGCCCGTGGCGAGCGCGAGTACGTGCGACGACGTTTGCGTGAAGAGTTGCAGCGCGAGCCGACCGAAGGTGAGTTGGACGAATGGCTGCGCCAGCACACCGAAGGGTACTAAACAAGCATCGGCGGAGAACGGCTCGCGCTCGGGAAACCTCAACCACTTAAGCTATCGCAGGAGGGTTGATATGGGTAAGAGAGAAGCGGTCGATTACCGTGCCAGAATTGCGGACGATTCCGGCGTCGTGCGCGGCAAGATTCCTTCCCCGCTCGTGCGGGAGATGGGCGCACGTCCGGGCGACTATATGGTCTTCAGCCGTGACGCTTCGGGGAAGGTTACGGTGACGCTTTCGCGCTCGAAAGGCGGGGCGAAGAAGTCCGGTCGCGGCGGGAAGAAAGCCGGCTGATAAACTCAGACTTACGAACCCTCGCCTCACGCCAGCGGAAAAAAGTTGCGTCGCACGGACCTTCCGTTCTCGGAGTCCGCCGCGCCTCAACCTAAACTGCGCCCTGTCAGCCAGCGACTCGGCGGCGGGCCGCGGACTGCCTAAGACTGCCTGAATGAGCGACGCGCCGAGGTCAGCGAATGACCTCGGCGCGTCTTGTTTTCCTGCCTGCGAATTCCTCCCGTCACCCCGCCGAAACGATCACCTGACTGTCCAGGGAGCGCACGCCCTTGACGGCCTTGACCATGCGCTCGACCTGATTCTTCAGGGCCTGCGACTCGACCGTCCCGATGAGCGTGACTTTGCCGTCGAGGACCGTGGCCGTCACCCCGAGCGTCGAGAGTGTTGCGTCTTCCGCCATCCGCTTATCAATCTCGGATTGAATCGCGGCGTCGTCCGTGCCACTCGTTTTAGTCGTAGTCGCGGGCGGGGCTGCCGCCGGCGCTTGCTCGACGATGATGGGTGGCTGCGCCGTCGCCGGGGCTGGCTGCTGAATAATAATAGGCGTCTGCGTCTGCGGCTCGGGCGCTTGTTGGATGATGACGGGCTGCTGCGCGGGCGTCGGGGCCGACGCCGTCCGCACGTTGGCATTGACTTCCGTCACAGTGTCTTGCTGCCTGTTCAGGATGAACAGAAAAAGCAGCGTGACCAGGGCCACTGAGCCAATCACGAGCGCCGCGACCACACCGCCCGAAAGTCCTCGGCGCACGGGCTCGCGCGCCGTCACCGTCCGCACCACTTCACGCCGCGCCGTCGGAGTCTCAATCACTACCCGGCTTCTCCTATGCTGTTCCTCGTCGTAGGCCATAGCTTAATCTCCTGATGCTAAAAATAATTGTCGCTCAATCTCAGCCTGCGTTTAGCAAATAGTATTCCGCGACCGCCCGGAAAGCCAGACGTAAAGCGCGAAGTGAAAACGCTAAGATTTTCGACGTTTGGCCCATTTCTCGTCAACAGCAACCGCATCATCTTGACCTCCGAGCGTATGCAATGAAAACAGGAGTCGGAAGAGAGAAGTCAGAAGCCAGGAGAAAAGAAAAGCCGTTTGAGCTTTCCATCCTGACTCCTGTATTCTGGCTCCTGCTTTTATTCTGACTTCTGACTTCTGACTCCTGACTCCTGACTCCTGTATGAAGACCGCGATCATTCATCACCCGATTTATAGAGAGCACGAGACGGGCGAGCATCACCCTGAGAGGCCGGAGCGTTACACGACCATCATGGAGGCTCTGCGCGCGGACGAGGAATTGTGGACGGAGTTGTTGGAGTTGGAGGCGACGGCGGCCTCGCGCGGCACGGTCCAGGCTTGTCATACGCCGCAGCACTACAAGTCGGTCGAGCGCGCGGTGAGCGAAGGGCTCGGCTATCTGGACGCGGACACGGTCGTCTCGATGCGCTCGCTGGACGCGGCGCTCAACGCGGCCGGCGGCGTCTGCCGCGCGGTGGACGCCGTGATGCGGAAGGAGGCCGACAACGCTTTCCTCCCGGTGCGGCCGCCGGGGCATCACGCCACGCCCGAGCGCGCGATGGGCTTCTGTCTCTTCAACAACGTCGCCGTCGGCGCGCGCTACGCGCAGACAGAGTACCCGGAGGTCGAGCGCGTCGCAGTCGTTGACTGGGACGTGCACCACGGCAACGGGACGCAGGGGATTTTTTACGACGACCCGACGGTCTTCTTCTTCTCGATGCACCAGTACCCCTGGTATCCGGGCACGGGCGCGCGTGGCGAGACAGGGATGGGACGCGGGCGTGGTTACACCTTGAACGTCCCGGTGCGCGCCGCGACTCGCGCCACGGACCAGCGCCACGCCTTCGACGCCGCGCTCGAAGAGATTGGCACAAAATTCAAACCCGACCTCATCTTCATCTCCGCCGGCTTCGACGCGCACGAGGCAGACCCACTGGGCCAACTCCTCCTGGCCGACGAAGACTTCACGCGGATGACCCGCGTCGTCAAAGAGTGGGCCGCGTCTACTTGCGACAACCGCGTCATCTCCTGCCTCGAAGGCGGCTACAACCTGGACACGCTCGGCGACACTGTGAGAGCCCACGTCCGAGAACTGGCGAAAGAGTAGTCACGCGGCTCGCCGGTGGCACTCTACGGACGAAGCGGCTCAGCCGGGGCAGTTCCTTCTTATAATTATTCCTGTACACCGCGCCGGGCCTGCGGTACACTCCGAATTGCTCGAAAAGGCTTCGGGGCATGGGGTGTCGCCGCCCTGGGTACTTGCGAACAAAAAGCTGTCTGCTCTTCGGCGCTCGATGACGTTCAGCTTCGCGGCAATTCAAAGACGAGCGCCAGGCCCTTCGACGTGAGCGGAGAGCCGCAACCATCCTCGCAAACGGCTTTCCGCAGGGAGACAAAGCATGCCAGACGTAGAGATCACCTGTGCCGAGTGCGGCTCGGCGTTCCCATTCACCGAACGCGAGCAGGAGTATTACGCGGAAAGAAATCTGAGCCAGCCGAAGCGCTGCAAGGCTTGCCGCGACGCGCGCCGGGCCAGTTTCGGCGGCGGCGGTGGGCGCGGGGCCGGCGGCGAGCGCCAGCGCTTCGAGATCACTTGCGACCAGTGCGGCAAGACGGACTCGGTCCCCTTCAAGCCTTCTTCGGGGCGGCCCGTGCTCTGCGGAGAGTGCTTCTCGTCCAGCCGCGCGCAGTAGTTCAGAGCAGTAAGTTTGCGCGCGATTTGGCGCGAACAAATCCGGCGCGGCCGCCGTATAGAAAATTTAACCATTCGGTCCCCGGCCGAACTTGAATCACCGGCACGCACTTGCGGGTGGCGACGATTCGAGTTACTAGGGGACTGGAATGGCTTGACGACTTTATGAGTTACGAGACTGTCCAACTGGAGATGCGCGACCGAGAGGTGGCCGTCATCACGCTCAACCGCCCGGCGGCGCTCAACGCGCTGACGGTCGAGATGGGGCGTGAGCTTCGCGCGGCCATCAACGAGGCGCGCGAGCGCGGGGCGCGAGCCCTGGTCCTGACCGGGGCGGGTAGAGCTTTCTGCGCCGGCGGCGACTTGCGCGAGATGCGCCAGATGGCGGAGAAGGAAGGACGAGTCGAGGCTTTCTTCGACGAGCCGCTGCGCTTGATTCACGACTGCGTCCGGCTCATACGCGAAACGCCTCTGCCCGTCATCGCCGCCGTCAACGGGGTCGCGACCGGCGGCGGCTGCAACTTCGCCCTCGCCTGTGACATCGTCATCGCCGCAGAGAGCGCGCAGTTCAACCAGGCTTTCGTCAAGGTCGGGCTGACGCCGGATTGCGGCGGGACATTCATCCTCCCGCGACTCGTCGGCTGGCGGCGCGCGACGGAGCTGTTGATGACGGGCGAGATGGTTGACGCGCGGCGGGCCGCCGAGATGGGAATGATTAACCGCGTCGTCTCGGACGCCGACTTGATGAGAGAAGCGCTCGACCTCGCGAGTCGCCTCGCCAGCGCACCGACCGCCGCGCTGGCCCGCATTAAGAGAATGTTGGACGCGAGCGCGACGAACGATTACAACGCGCAACTTGAGCTGGAACACGAGGCGCAGCTCCAGTCAGGACAGACGAAAGATTTCAGAGAGGGCGTCGCAGCCTTCATCGAGAAACGGCCGCCGAAGTTCACCGGCGGGTGACACCGCTTCCCGAAAAGTTTTCCAAAGGCTGCGAGCCGCTCGGATTCAGGTCCAAGCGGCTCTTCTTATTATTAGGGGCCGGGGGACAGGGGACAGGGGCCGGTAAAGACATTGGTTTCTACCGGCCCCCGACCCCCGACCCCTGACCCCCGGAGTTGGTTATGGCTTCACTAACCTACACGCAATTGCTGCGGGGCAACCGCTCGTTCAGGTGGTTGTGGTCGGGCCAGGTCGTGTCGGAGTTGGGCAACTGGTTCAACTTCATCGCCGGGCTCGGGCTGATACGCTCTGTCTCTTCGGCCGCGCCCGAGGCGACCGCCGTCATGCTCGTCGCACTGCTCGCGCCGTTCGCGCTCTTTGCGCCGCTGGCGGGCGCGTTCGCCGACCGCTGGTCGCGGCGCACGGTGATGATCGCTGCGGACCTGGGCCGCGCGGTCATAGCGCTCGGCTACCTGCTGGTCCAGGGCCCGGAAGATTTGTGGATCGCTTACGTCTGCGCGGTCGCGGGCTCCTTGCTGGCCTCGTTCTTCGAGGCGGCCAAGAACGCGGCGATGCCGAACGTGACGAGCGCCGACGGGTTGCTCGCGGGCAACGCCCTGATGTTCTCGTCACGCTTCCTGCTGATGTCGCTCGGCGCGGCGCTGGGCGGTTGGGCCGCGGCTCGCTTCGGCTACCAGACGGCCTTCGTCATCAACGCGGCCTCGTTCCTCGTCTCGGCTTACTCCGTCTGGAAAATTCCGGCGGGGGCGATGAGGGAAGAGCGCGTTGACGAAGTGAAGGAGCCGCGCGCGCACATGGAAGGCGTGGCGGCGAAGAAGCGCGTGAGCTACTGGGCCGACGTGCGCGAGGGCTGGAAGTACATCGCGCGTTACCCGCTGGTCGCGGCCATCATCGGCATCAACGTGCTCTGGGCCACGGGCGGCGGCGCATGCAACCTGATTTACGACCGGCTGGGCGGCGTAGTCTTCGCGGGCCAGGGCGGGCTCGACGGCGACGCGGCGGTGGCCGCGCTCTACGCGACCGTCGGCGCGGGCGTCTTCGTCGGCATGCTCTTCGCGCGGCGCGTCGGCTCTCACGTCGAGCTGCACGGGCTGACGGCGAAGTTCATCGGCTGGATGCTGTTCGCGCACGGCATTGTCTTCGCGGTCGCGGGATTGATGCCGAAGTTGTGGATGGCGGGCGCGTTGCTGTTTTTGTCGCGCTTCATCGTCGGCATGGAGTTCGCGGTGCAGGACACGCTCTTGCAGCGGCTCGTGCCGGACCACCTGCGCGGGCGCGTCATCACGACCGACCGCGCGTCGGAAATACTCGTGATGACGGTCTCGACGGTCTTCGCCGCGTGGTCGCTGCACGCAATCAGCGCGCGCACGCTGGCCGTCATCTCGGGGTTGCTCTCGGCCACGCCCGGCGTCCTCTGGCTCGCGCTCTTCGCGGCGGGCAAGCTGAGCATGCCGGCGAAGCCGAGCCCCAAGCCCGAGCGGAAGGAAGATGAAAAAGAGGCTCTCCTCGCCTCCGCCGGGTGAAACAGACTCGTTTCTGTCGTAAGATGCAGCGAGTCTTTCGCCGGGGCAGAGGACTGGTCCTCTGCCCGCTCAATGTCTATCGAAAGCGGGCAGAGGGTTTGTCCTCGGCCCTTACTTTTTCATCTCGTCATGCGGAAGCAGATTGAAGGGAAGCAGCGCAGGCTCGGGCGCGCGTTCGCGGGCGCGCGGCTGTGGCTGCGCCGCGTGATGCCGCGCGTGGCCGTCGGGGCGGCCGCGCTTCTGGTCCTCTGGCTCCTCTTCGGCGAAACGTCTTTCTACAGGCAATCGGCCGTTGGCTCAATCCTGCTCTACCTCACCGTCTGCGCCGTCGTGCTGACGTGCGTTTACTACGGCTTGAAGGCGCTCCGCTGGTTGAAGCGAAAACTTCTCTGGCGCGTGCGCCGCCGCCTGGTCATCACGTACCTCTTCATAGGGCTGACGCCAATCATCCTGATGACGCTCCTCGGCCTCATCTCGGCCTTCGGCGGCTCGGGGCAGGGGATGGCGCGCATCGTCACGGCGCAGGTTAACGCGACCGAGCGTCAAACCGTCTTGGCCGCGCGCGGCCTCGCCGAAGCCTTCAAGTCGCTGCCGGCCACGGCGGACGACCGCTCAGTTCAAAGCTGGCTGGACGAGCGCGCCTCGCTGCTTGCAGCCTCTTTGCCGGGCGCTCGCGTCTCGCTCTGGCGCGGCGCGCAAGGCGACGACGAAGACAGTCTCGGACACAAAAGCGCGGCGCAGTTTGTCAGCGAGCCGGGCGGCGAGAGCGCGCGCGGCGTCGGCAGTGATTCGACGCCGACGGGCTCGCCTCTGCCAGAGTGGCTGCGCGGCCGCGCGGAGTGGGGCGGCCTGACTTTCGCGCCGGCCGCGAGCGTGGAAGAGAATTTCGGCTCGCCTTCCTTGCGCGCGGTCGTACGCGGCAAGGCGGCCGGCGACCGCCCGTTCACGCTCTTGCTGACTGTGCCAGTTAGCCGCGCGCTGATAGAGCATTACCGCGAGGCGACGGGCATCTACGTGCGGCCGTTCTTCGTCAGCGCGCCGATGAACGAGAGCAACCGCATCGTGGTCAGGGCGAACCCGCGGGACCGGCGCGCGCTCGAAGAGTTGGAGCGGCAGAGACGCGCGGCCGGGGATTACGAGACGAGAGTCGAGGAGATGTTCCGGCGCGACCAGTTCGGCGAGCAGCCCGGCGACAGTTTTTACCTCGTCGTCCTGCCCGCGACCGAGTGGCAGAGCGGCCAGGCGAGCAACCACCTGAGCTTTCTCTTCGACTGGTCGTGGGGGCTGGCGGGCAAGCAGTTCTGGGGCGGCAGCGAGCCGGGCGAGATGTGGCGGCAGGCGCTCAAATACATCGCCATCGTCTTTCTCATCCTTGAGCTTCTGGCGCTGACGGCCGCCGCCTGGATGACGCGCGCCGTGACTGGCACAGTTCACAGGCTCTACCGCGCCGTCGAGTACATCAAGCGCGGCGACTTCTCGCACCGCGTCCGCGTCCGCTCGCACGACCAGTTGGGCGAGCTGGCCGCCGCCTTCAACGATATGTCCGCCAACATCGAGGTGCTTCTGGAAGAGCGCGTCGAGCGCGAGCGCCTGGAGCGTGAGATAGAGATCGCGCACGAGGTCCAGGCGCAACTCTTCCCGCGCGGGACGCCAGAGCTTTTGACGGCGGAGATAACCGGCGAGTGCCGCGCCGCGCTGGGCGTCGCGGGAGATTACTACGACTTCATAGAAGTCGCGCCGGGGCTCGTCGCGCTCGCGCTCGGCGACGTGTCCGGCAAAGGCGTCTCGGCCGCGCTCGTGATGTCGAACCTGCAAGCCGCTTTGCGCGCGCAGACCACGATCACGGCCGAGCGTATGGAGATGGCCGAGCGCGCCCTGGCCGCGGCCGGCACTTCGGCCGAAGCGGGCGGCGATCACAATCAACTGCTCGCGGCGGACGCGCGCGCCGCCGAGGTTGACGGCGCGGTCGCGCGCAAGATGACCAACATCAACCGGCAACTGTGCCAGAGCACGGAGAGCAACCGCTTCGCCACGCTCTTCCTGGCCCTCTACGAAGACCACACGCGGCGGCTGCGTTACACGAACGCGGGACATAACGCCCCGCTGCTGATTCGCGTGGACGGGACAATCGAGCAACTGACCGTTGGCGGGATGATGGCCGGGGCGTTCGAGTGGGCCAAATACGAAGAGGAGTCGGCGGCGCTCGCGCCCGGCGACGTGTTGCTCATCTACTCGGATGGCATCAGCGAGGCCGAGAACGAGGAAGGCTGTGAGTACGGCGAAGAGAGGCTCGCGCGCTTCGCCGTCGCCCAACGCGAATTGTCCCCCGACGAATTGCGCCACGCCATCTTCGCGGAGATAGACGCGTGGTCGGGCAAGAAGGAGCGGGACGACGATCAGACGCTCGTGATAGTCAAAGGCAAGAAATAATGCAAAATTAAAAATGAAAAGTTAAAAATTGAGGCGGAGAACCACATTTAAATAGAGATGGCTCTCCGCCTTCTTTTTGCATTTTACATTTTTAATGTCCCAACACGTTAGTCAAATCTATGCACCTTCGGTGCAAGACTTTCAGTCGCTACCCACCTCGTGTTAGAAGTGCGGCGGCATGACGGAAAACAGGCACGGCAGTCATACAGTTTCGAGGCTCACGGCGCATCTGGTCTGGGTCACCAAGTACCGCTACCACGTGCTCAAGGGTGACATCCAGCAGAGGTGCCGCGAGCTGATCATTCAAATCTGCGACGCCGAGGATGTGCGGATACTCAAAGGCGTGGTCAGCAAGGACCACATTCACATGCTGATCGAATATCCGCCAGCAAAGTCCATCTCGGAGCTGGTCAAGAGGCTCAAAGGGCGAACCTCGCGCCGGCTCCAGGAAGAGTTCCCGGCCCTTCGGAAGCAGTATTGGGGCCGTCACTTCTGGGCGATAGGCTACGGCGCATGGAGCACCGGCAACATCACAGAAGAAGCTGTCAGACAGTACCTGGAGCATCACCGACATCCGTCAAACAGTGAGGCGGAAGATTTCATTCTCGAATAGGACTTTCAGTCCTGTTCAAACCTCTGCACTTTCAGTGCAGAGTGGTTTAGTTTTGCATTTCTTTTACGCGGTGATGATCGTCGCCCTCAATCCCGTCAATTCCGAGAAATCTTTTGAATAAACGGTCTCGACCTTGCGGACGCGGTTGACGGTCTCGACCAAATCCGTAGCCGGGATGAAGCCGTCTTCGGCGTGGGCGATGGCCCAGGCAGGCAGGTGCAGCGCGACGCGCAGGAGGTCTTCGACGAAGCGCAGGTACTGTTGCTTGGTGGCGATGCTCGTGCCGAGGCGGCCCGCGCCCAGCTTCTCGAAGACCTCCCAGAAGCCGTCGCCGCCGCGCACCCATTCCTCGCGCCACGCGGACGGAGCGTTGCGCCGCTGGTCGTGCACGCTGCGCGCACGCGGGAGCCGTAGGTAGAGCAGATTGGTCCGCTGCTCGGCGATGAAGTCGCGCGCCTCGCGGTTGTCGCTCGTGTTGCGCTGCGCGTTGTTGACGGGCGCGGGCTGCGACTCCCAGATTCTCTGGAAGACGCGCGAGAGAGGCCGGCGCAGCTCGCGCGTCTCCTCGTCGAACGAGAGCGCGTAGTCGCCGACCGCCATCGCGCAACTGAGCGCGAGCGCGCGGCGCGCGGGCGAGTCCAGCTTCTCGGCGTTGCGGCGCACGTTGTCGAACCACCACGCGTCCGCCTCGCCGAACCACTTGCGCAGCGCGGGGTTCGAGAGCTTGTGGCCCGGCACGTACGCATCTTCCAGCACGGTCGCAACATCCTGCTCGCTCAGCCGCTCGTCGTTGTTCTCGACGAAGGCAGCGGCCTTCGTCGCGGCCCACTGTGCCAAATCGTTGGCGGCCACGCGCACGCCCCAGCGCTTAAGGTAGAGGCCCAGCTCGGGCTCGCCCGCGAAGGCGAGCGAGACCGACTTGAACTTGAGTCGCCGCAGCACGCCCAACTCGAAGGCGAGCCAACCGTTCGGAATGATGCCGTTATTATTCATCGGGAGTCAGACAGTCATGAGTCAGAAGTCAGGAGTCGGAAGCGAGGAGCGCAGGTTTTTCTTCTGACTCCTGACTGCTGAGTTCTGTCTCCTGCCCTTTCGCGTAAGAGTTGAGTTCGGGAATCTGCGGGAGGGCCAAAAACGCGCGCACGACGCGCGGGTCGAATTCGAGGCCGGCCCAATTCGCCAGGTGCTCGCGCGCCTCCTCTTCGGTGCGGGCCGGGCGGAACGGGCGCGCGTCCGTCAGCGCCGCGTAGGCGTCCGCCACGCGCAGGATGCGCGCCCCCAAAGGAATCTGCTCGCCGCGCAGGGCGTCCGGGTAGCCCGCGCCGTTCCACCATTCCTGGTGCCAGCGCACCAGAAGCTGCGCGGCGCGGTCGGCCCCTGCGCGCGCCGCCTCCTGCTCGCCGATGACGGGGTGACGCGCCAGGTCCAGCCGCTCTTCTTCCGTCAGAGGCCCGGCGCGCTTGATGTAGTCGCGCTCCATCGCGACCTCGCCGAGGTCGTGCGCGAGCGCGGCCAGCTTGAGCGACGCGCGGTCCTGTTGCGCGAGGTGAAACTGCTTCGCGACCGCGTCGGCGAGCCTGGCGATCCGCGCCGCGTGCGGGTGGGTGTAGCCTTCAAACTCGTCCGACGCCACGGCCAGGCGCATGAACGCCTCGCCCGTCACCCGTTCGCTTTCAGCAAATTCGAGATGAATGGACATAAGTATCAGTTTTCAGTTTTCAGTTTTCAGTTTTCAGTGGCTTTGTTGCATAAATAGGGATGAGCGCAACCCATTCCCCAACTGAACTATCCTTACGCCGCGACCTTGAAGCTGTCCGGCATTCCCAAGTGCGTCATCCGGTTCAGCGTCGCGCATCTGACAAGCATCTGCGCGGCCTGTCCCGAAAAGGAGCGTGCGCTGACCCGTCCGCCAAAGATCGTCTTCACTCGAAAGACCTGCGTCTCAGCCAAAGAGCGACGATGATAGCCGCTCTCACGTTTCCACTCCCTGCGACCCTTCTTTCTGATCGCTCGCAGGTTCTCGTCACGGAGGTGGCGCTCAGCCTTCGTATTGCCGTGCTGCCAAATACGCGCCCGCTTCTGCGGAGGAATCGCCGCCCTTGCCTCGCGCTCGCGGATGGCGTCATAGCAGTTGCGGCTATCATAGGCTCCATCGGCAGAGACTTGGCTCAGTTCATCCGGGACTTGCTCCAACAAGTCAGGCAACAGTTGCGAGTCCTTGAACGAGTTGGTCGAGACCACGACCGCCACGAACTCAAGGGTCGCTTCATCCACGCCGAGGTGGAGTTTGCGCCACGTGCGACGCCTCGTGTAGCCGTGCTGGCGCACTTTCCATTCACCCTCGCCATAGACCTTGATGCCTGTGGAATCCACCACCAGATGCAGCGGCCCAGACTTTTTCAGGCGCGGCATCTCAACTTCCAAAGAGCGGCGACGGCGCGAGAGCGTCGTGTAACAGGGGACACTCAACTCCACGCCGAGCCGCTTGATGATCGAGCGGGTCAACCCTTCAGTGGCGCGCAGCGGCAAGCCATAAACTTCTTCCAAAGTCGCCATGCAAAGGATGGCCGTGTCGGTGTAGCAGGTAGGCTTGCCGCGCTTGCCCGTGCGCGCACGATTGTGCCACGTGGAAAGAACGTCTTCACTGACCCAGACCGAGAGACTTCCGCGCTCAACCAGAGCTTTGTTATATTGGTTCCAGTTACGGAGACGGTACGCCTGCTTCTTCTTTTTGGTCACGCATTGAGAATAGCAGCGTTGCCGTCTCCGTAGCTATTTATGCAACAACGCCGTTTTCAGTTAAAAGAAGAGCTTGATGGCTTCGCAAGTCAATTCTGGCACAGCCGCGCGCTGTTGTCTCTTAACTGAAAACTGAAAACTGAAAACTGATTACTATCCCCTTCCTTTTACTTTGTCGAGCAACTGGCGCGCGATCTTGTTCTGCGGCTCAAGTGCGAGCGCGCGCTCAAGCTCCGACTGCGCGCGGCGGAGCAGTCCGAGTTCGGTATAAAGTTCCGCGAGCATAATGCGGTAGGTCGCGTTGTTGGCGTCGAGCGCGATGGCCGCCTTGAACTCTGCCTCGGCGTTGCGGCGTAGGCGCTCGTCGCCCGCCATCGCCTGACCGAGATAAGCGCGGTATCGCGGCTGCGTCGGGTCAAGACGCGCGGCCTCGCCGAGCGAGGAGATGGCGAACGCTTTGTTGCCCTGCTGCAAGGCGGACAAGCCCTGCTGGAATTTCTCTTTGGCCCGGAACGACGGCGTCGCGGCGGACGGCCCGCTCGCGGGCGGCTCGACTCTCGCGCCGGCCTGGTCCGGGGCCGGCCTGGCGGAGCGCGACGCACGGCTCGCCGCCTCCTGTTGCATCAGCTTGGAATCGTAAGTGGCGCGCGACGAAGAATCCTTGAGCGCTTCGTAAGCCTGCGCGACTTGAGCGAACCCGGACTCTATACGCGCGAGCGTGGCCGCGTCCACCTCTCTGCGAAAGCGGTCTGGGTGGAAGCGCTTGGCGAGCCCGTGATACGCGCGCTTGATGTCTGCGGCGCTCGCCGAGCGGACGACGCCGAGTATCTGATAATGGTTGGTCGCGAGGTTCAGCCGCTCGAACAATTCTTCGGGCCTGACCTCTTCGGCGCGCTTCTCCTCTGGCGCGGTCGCTGGCGTCGTCGTCGTTGCCTTTGTCTCGACCTTCGGCTCGGTCTTGGGCTCGGCCTCGGGTGCGGGCGTCTGCGTCGGCCTGGCTTGCGCGGATTCGAGCGCGTGCGCCCTCGACTTCTCTTCGTTAGTGAGCGCCTGCGGCCAACGCTCGCGGCGCATGAACCCGCCGAGCGCGAGCGTATAGGCGGCGCGCAAGGTCTCTTTCTCGGGGAGGCCGCAGACAATTACAAGGTCGCGGACGCTGAGCGGCGCGTCAACGCGCGACAGCACGAACGCCTCGGCCGGCAGCAGGTTCACATCGTCCGGCATTTGAGTCTCGGGGCGAAGCATCTCTTTATCGTTGGCGAGTCGCGCGGCGACGAAGTGCGGCGGCAGGCGGCGCGCGCTCTCGACCATCAGCGATTTGACGTTGACGCTCGCGCGGACCTCGCCCGCGAGGCGCACGCGCGGGTCGAAGTCCCATTGGCCCTCGGTCCAAAGAAGAGCGTGACAGAGCAGCTCGGAGACCTGGCGCGTCGTCAAGGCGTCGAGCGCCTCGCGGCTGAGCGCGCCGGACGCGAGCAATGCAGCGCCCGCCTCAAGGTCGGAAGTGGTTTCGCCGACGCTCGCGAGCTGCGCTTCGGTCAGCAGGTTCCAGCGGAGCGCGCAAGAGCTGAAACGGTAAGCGCGCAGGTTAGAAGCGGCGTAGACCACCTCGCCCCTGTCGAAATAGACGACTGCCTTGGCGCGTTCGCGCGCCAGCCGCACAGCGCCCGACAAACTTTCGCTAGAAATTTCGCGTACCAGCTCTGCAAGTGGGTGTTTCTGTAATTGACCAGCCATGCTCTCAGCTATGCGGGCGGGAGCCCCCTCGACCCTCACAGCATGATAGCGCACGCGCCGGGGAAAAGAACAGCAGGCAGTAGGCAGCGGGCAGTGGGCAATTAATAACCCTGGCGCGGAGCCTCGAAACATAATTTTATAAGATTCAAGTCTGCCGCCACTCAACGACTGCCCACTGCTTACTGCCCACTGCTTACTGCCTTTGACACTCGCGCGGGCGGCGCATATAGTAAGTACAAAACAGATTCAGAACAAACGGACATTCCCCCGCGCAAGCCCGACAGGCGTGGGCGCTCCGTTTTAAGCCGCAGATGAGCGAACAGATCACGGGACGTGTATCAACGACAACAGCCGACGAGAAGACCGCGCTCGACGTGTGGCCCGAAGACTTTCGCTCGCTGAGCGCCGAGGTCGTTGACCTGCTCTACACGCAGACCCTTTCACCGGACGCTATCAGCACCCCCGCGCAAGTCTGCGCCGCCTTCTCCGACATGCTCCTGCGCCACTGGGATTTGTGCTGCATCGTCATCTACCTGCGCGACGAGGAAGGTCTTCTGCGCGAAACGGCGGTCCACACGCACGAGCATCTGGACGAAGAGAAGGCGCGGGCCGCCGGCGCTAAGTGCGCGGCCGCGGTCGAGCGTAAAGGCGACGAGCTGCAAATCTACGTGGACGAAAACGGCTCGGGGCCGTCCGGCGAGGACGAAGGGCAGTTGCGCCGCGCGCTCGAAAGTGCGGGCCTGCGCGCGGGCGCGGCCGTGCCGATTCACGCACGCGGAATGGTCGTCGGCGCGCTCGTCGCCGTCAGCTTCTACCCGGAGCGACTGCGCGCGGCGATGAACGGGCTGCGCTTCATCGCCGCCCCCGTGGTGATCGGCGTCGGCAACGCGCGCCGCGCCGAGGCACTGAGCGAGCAGCACCAGCGCATCGGGCAACTCGTGGACGAATTGAAGCAGCAGAGCTACGCCTTCGAGGAGGCCAACCGCGAACTCAGGCGCGTGGCCCATTACCGCTCGCTCTTTCTCAAGCGCCTGACGCACGAGCTGCGCACGCCGCTGACCTCCATGCTCGGCTTCGCGGAGATCATGCTCGACCACGAGACGCTGACCGATGCACAGCGCCGCTTCTGCGAAAAAATTCAAGCCTCTGGTCTGCAACTGCAAACGCGCCTCACTCAGCTCGTGGACCTCTCGCGGCTGGAGGCCGGGCAGTCGGAACTTTTCCTGCACGAGTTTTCGCTGCGCGAAGTCTTGCGCGAGTCGTGCGCCGCCGTCGGGCGTCTCGCCGAGAAGCGCTCGGTCGAAATCGTCTGCGAGCCGGACGCGGCCCTCCCTTCGATAGTCTCTGACGAAGGGAAGCTGCGCCAGGTGCTTTACAACTTCTTCGCGCACGCCATCAGTCGCGCCCCAGAGGGCTCGTCCATCCAGGTGCACGCCGAGAGCCCGTCGCCCGCGCGCTTCCAGATCATCGTCGAGGACAGCGGCGAGCCCATACACGATATGTCCAGCATCTTCGAGCCGGTGGACATTGACGCGCCGAGCGAGAAGGCTACCAGCATGACCGAGCTGGGGCTCGCCATCGCGCGCCGCCTGATAGACGCGCTTGGCGGGACCGTGACGCTCGCCAGCCCCGCAGAGCGCGGCCTCAAAGTCATCATCGAACTCCCCGTACGGCCTCCCGAGGGCAGGTAAAAGTAAAAAGGTAAAAAGCAAAAGGAAGGACGAAAAGCTCGTCCTTCGTCTTTATCTCTATCTTCTGGTATACAGAAACGGAAAAACTCAAGGCGCGTTTTCGATTACGAAACGAGAATGAAACAATCTTCGGCCCAGAACCAGTCGGCTGAAATCGTCGTCCGCGATTGCGCGACGTTCGAGGAGCTTGACCGCTGCCTCGCGCTTCAACGCGAGGCGTTCGCGCTGCCTGATCTGGAAATCTCGCCGCGCCGCCACCTGATAGTCACGCGCCGCGCCGGTGGCTGGACGCTCGGCGCGTTCGCCGACGGTGAGATGGTCGGCTTCGTGCATCACATGGTCGCCGTCGCGGATGACGGCGAAGTCATAGGCTACTCGCACATGATGGCGGTCGCGCGCGCTTACCAGAACCGCGGCGTCGGCGCGCGCCTCAAGTGGGCGCAGAGGGCGCGCGCGCTTGGCGAGGGGCGACGACTCGTCAAGTGGACCTGGGACCCTATGCAGGCGCGCAACGCGCACTTCAACCTCAACCGCCTAGGCGTCGTGGTCCGCTCCTACGCCGTCAACTTCTACGGCACCGACTACATCACCATGCCGCGCGAGACGACACACGATGTCAGCCTCGACAGCGACCGCCTCTTCGCCGACTGGCAACTCGATTCCGAACGCGTTAACCTGCTCGCCGAAGGCCGCGCGGTTGAACAACAGGACGCGCCCGCGACAACCATCGAGATTCCCCCGAACTGGGCCACGCTCGTCCGCGACGACCCGGCCCGCGCGCGCAACGAACAACTGCGCGTCCGCGCCGAGTTTCAGGAAGCCTTCAACGCGGGCCTCGTCTGCGCCGGCTTCCAACGCGACGACGCGCACCCGCGTTACCTACTTTACGAGGTGATAAGTGATGAGTGATAAGTGATAAGTAAAAACTTCTTTCTTTTTCTTATCACTTATCACTCATCACTTATCACTACTCTTACTATGCTGTTCGCACGTTTCGACCGTTACGTTGAGCGCCATGCGCGCCGCTTCACCGAGCGGCTACAGGCGTTGTGCCGGATGCCGTCCGTGGCGGCGCGCGGCACTGGGATGCGCGCGATGGCCGAAGCGGTCGAAAAGCTGATGCAGCGCTCGGGCGCGGGCACGCGCGTCTTTAAGATTGGGAGCGGCTTCCCGGTCCTCT